>OCVV012868770.1_pt1 | contig 95220 bp, 62 predicted proteins | sample 1539721 | NCBI WGS metagenome assembly OCVV01 (sample SAMN02144230, study PRJEB22623) | gut metagenome | biome: sheep rumen | host: Ovis aries | place: New Zealand
CATGCGCCCAGCTGTTTTGATTATTCCATGACCTTGGAACAATCATTCCATGACCATCGAATGATTGTTCCAAGGTCATGGAATAATCTATACGCCTGTATGCATCGTGGTCTTTAACCAGACAAAACCGCTTAAGGGACTTGACTTTATGACCGCAACGTCGGGTGATGATTCCATTCTTTACGTGGGCAGCAGCCCGAAAGCATACGGAGGAACTTGATAAAGACCATTTCTGCGCTCGAATCCGGCGGATGATGCCGCTCGAAAGCATAGGAAGGATTTTGTCAAACGGCAGCAGTCGTGAACAAGGACGTTAAGCGGCAAGCAGTCAATAGCCCTATCTCTGACGATATTATTGTTATGGACTAAAGCCGACGTCATTGGTCATGGAACTATTTGCGGCCAGCAATCAAAAAAAATACGGCCGGGTGCATCAGCTGATGCGCCCGGCCGTATTGACACTTTCGGCCAGCCGTATCACCCGATACGGCAGGCCGATTTTTTTTAAGCCTTCAACACTTATTGCTGTTTGTCCTCGGGAGCCTGGTCGATGAGCTCAAGGAACTCGTCGAGCTTAGGCGTGATGATGATCTGTGTACGGCGGTTGCGCTGACGCCCGATGGCAGTGTCGTTGCTGGCAATAGGATTGTATTCGCCACGGCTGCCCGCAGTGAGTCGCTTCGGGTCGACGCCATAGTTGTTCTGTAGTTCTTGAACTACGCTCGAAGCACGCAGGGCGGCAAGGTCCCAGTTGTTGCGGATATTCTCGCGGCTGATGGGCACGTTGTCGGTGTTGCCTTCGATGAGAACCTCATAGTCCTTGTAGTCATTGATGATCTTGGCAATCTTCGAGAGCGTCTCGGCAGCGCGCTCGTTGATCTGATAGCTGCCGCTCTTGTAGAGCATGTTGTCGGCAAGCGAGATGTAGACTACGCCTTTGAGCACCTGCACGTCGACTTCTTTCAGCTCTTCCTTCGAGAGCGAGCGAGTGAGGTTGTTCGTCAGCGTGATGTTGAGGCTGTCGCTCTTGTCCTTGGCCTCTACGAGTTGCTTGATGAACCTATTGGAAGCGTTGATTTCATCCACGAGCTTGGAGATGTTTACGTTGCCCTCGGCATTCTGGGCGATACTCTTGTCAAGCGAACCTTGCAGGGTGGTGTAGGCAATTTTCATCTGCTCCTGAGCTTTGCGGGCATCAGCCAAGCGCTCTTCGAGGCTCTTGATGGTGGCGCGGTTCTCGGCCAACTGCTCCTTGGCACTCTGGTAGTCGGTCTGCAGCGTCGTGTAGTCTTGTTGCAAGGCTACGTACTTTTTCTTACTTGCGCAGGACGCCAACAAGACACCTGCGGCGAGGATTACGATGATTTTCTTCATAGTTATTCGTTTTAGGTTGTTACTCATGTCGAAAGGTCGCAGAAGCTATGACCTTTTTTAGGCTAATATATATTAATGTGTATATATCTTTTCCAATGCAAAGGAAAGGTTTTTGACGATTACGGCCAAAAACTTATACTTTATTTATATTAAATCACGTTAAAACGCCCCAAAGTGTTAATGAAAGTCACAAAAATAAACTACTTTTGAAACCTAATAATCCCATTTGTAATGTTTTTTATGAAGAATAATACATTTTTCAAGGTGTTGCCCATCGCTATCCTTGCGCTTATCCCTTCCGCCCTCAAGGCTCAGACAGTCGAACTTACAGCGAGCGAAATCAATTCTATGTATAAGACCAAGAACCATGCGGCCGTCAGCGTTCACGACCCCAGCGTGGTACATTCCACAGGCAAGGTCTTCTACATCATTGGTTCCCATCGTGGCTGGGCTCGCTCGTCGGATAATATGGTCAACTGGTCGGGCCTCAACAACGACAACCTCTTTGGCAAGCTGAACTCGACCGGCAATGTAGTAGTGGCTAACTATGCCGATGCCTTCTCGACGCATGAGGCACGTAAGGTGAAGACCGTCATCGGCGGCACGGAACGCGAGGTTGACTTCGCCGGTTTCGACGCAAAAGCGTGGGCCAATGGCGACCAGGCCCGCTGGAACATCTCTGGTATGATGTGGGCTCCAGACCTTATCTACAACCCCAATTCGGGTAAGTGGATGATGTACATGAGCCTCAACGGCGACTACTGGCACTCGGTCATCGTGCTGCTGACGGCCGACAAGATTACCGGGCCTTACGTCTATCAAGGCCCTGTGCACTACAGCGGTTTCCGTAACACCACGACGCCTGAGATCTCGTGGAAGAAGACCGACCTCGAGATTGTGCTGGGCGAACAGGCCTCGCTGCCCGCCCGCTACAATAAGGGCAACGACTGGGGCACCTACTGGACCAACGACATCGACCCCAACGTCTTCTTCGATCAGGACGGCGAGCTATGGCTCGACTACGGTTCGTGGAGCGGTGGTATCTTTATGATCAAGCTCGACAAGCAGACGGGCCTGCGCGACTACACCTACACCTTCCCTATCCAGAACGACGGCAACGGCCGTGCGCTTTCCGATCCCTACTTTGGCAAGCGTATTGCCGGCGGCTACTATAGCAGCGGCGAAGGCCCTTACATCCATCACATCGGCGACTACTACTATCTCTTCATCTCCTACGGAGGCTTCGCCCCCGACGGCGGTTACGAGATGCGCACCTTCCGTTCAGCTACGCCCGATGGCCAGTATGTCGACGCCGGCAACCTCGATGCCTGCTACCACAACCGCTATTGGCTTAACTTCGGTCCCAAAGCCCAAACCAACGGCGGCATGAAACTCATGGGCGCCTACAACGGATGGGGCCTGCAGACCGTGGGCGAGTGTGCGCAGGGCCACAACAGTGTCGTCACCGACGAGCAGGGCCGCACCTTCGTCGTCTACCACACTAAGTTCAACAACGGTACCGACGGTCATCTCGTGCGCACGCGCCAGCTCTTCCTCAATGAGAACGGCTGGCTTTGCTCGGCCCCCTTCGAGTTCGACGGCGAGACGGTGACCAATGCCGATCTCAATAGCGGTTGCAGCTTTACAGCCGACGAGATAGCCGGCACCTACGACGTACTCATTCATAAGTACAAGATGGACCACGAGCATATGGAAGAAGTGACGCCCATCACCATCAAGCTGACAGCCGACGGCAAAGTCACAGGCGCTCTTACGGGCACATGGCGCATGAAAGAAGGCACGGGCTATATCACCCTCACTCTTGGAGGCGTGGCCTACAAAGGAGTCGTAGTGCCGCAGACGCTCGACGGCACTACCATTCCCGTTGTAGGCATTACGGCAACGGCAGAGTCGGGCAACAGTTGCGGCGTACAGCTCTGGGCTTATCAGGTGTTGCCTAAATATGCAGTGGCCTACACTGCAAGAGCCAATCAGCTCGATTTGCGTGACGGACAGACGATTTATGCCAACTTGATGCTACCTACCGACGAGTACTTCGGGGCTAAGGTCACCATAGAAAGCAGCAATACCGATATCCTCACGGATAAAGGACGATTCACTGCACCAGCCACCTCTACAGAGCTTACCCTTACCTACACCATCTCTTGTGGCGATGTTTCTTATAAGCGCGTCTTTAATCTTGTGGCTGCGGGTACTGAAGATTTGCCCGACGGCGACTATCTCACCGACCTGGTGGCGCATTATCCCTTCACAACGAGGACTGCCCCGAATGAGCTTAACAGTGAACAACGGCCTACCGTGAAGAAACTCGGAACAGGAACTCTTCCCACGGTCGGACGCGATGCTGAGCGTGGAAACACGGTGCTGCACCAGTATTTCGGCTCCAGCGAAAATGCCAGTTACACCGTAATGCCCAACCCGCTTCAGGGACTTTCGTCGCTCAGGGGAATGACAATAGCCATGTGGGTGAAGATGACGTCGAACGACGACTGGGACTGCATCTGGAGTTTCACCGATAAAGAGGCTAATAATGCTACGGCCAGACTCTACATGACGGGCAATGCTTACGTCGGTTTTAACAATGGAACGGTCTACTTCGATATCAACCATCCCAACGGAGCCGGCTCAACAAAGTTCTTACCGGCCGACAAATGGGTGTTCCTCACCGTTAAAATGACTACAACAGGCGTTGTCATATACATTGATGGCAAACGAATGTCGCAGAAATCTTTCGCCGGCTCGTCGGCCTACAACAAGGCGCTTGCCTTCCTCACCACGGCACCTTACATGCAACTGGGTATAGGATCCTTCTGGGGTTCGGCCGATTGCTACATTGACGACCTGCTGGTCTACAAGCGCGCACTCACCGACAAGGATGTAGCTTTGCTTGCCATCATGGCGGCTCGGACAGGTACCGACTTCACTGCGGTCAACGACATCCGAGACGATGCCAACGTCAGCACGTCGACCAACGGAGCCGTTTACGATCTCAGCGGTCGTCGCGTGGCCAAGTCTGCTGCGGCTCATCTGCCACGAGGCATCTATGTCATCGACGGCAAGAAGGTGGTTGTGAAATAATCTGATTTCACGATTATAACGTTATGGCCATTCGTGTGGATTGATTCTTCTGCACGTATTGGCAATAGCCAAATCGCAAAAAAAAAGTCTCACCGGTGAGAATATACCTCCTCACCGGTGAGACTTTTTTTGTGTGAATAACCTATCTGAAGTGAAACAACTCGTCTTTTGACATTTATCCAGACCTTCATGGTACAACAGCTTGGCAGAATCGTTTCAAAGCTTAGCTAAATAACTGGTCACAGCGTTGCCTTTTCCTCTTTGACGATGTGCCTCTGGGGCTGAAAAGCCATGACTGATGGTGAACAACAAGTTATAAAAAAAAGGATGTGCCAGAAGAAAGCTGGCACATCCCTTTGCATGTATAGGACTTGTTGTTAGTCTTGATCCTTCTGGCTCTCTTCGAATTCCTTCTGGAGCTTTTGCTGAACATCGGCAGGAACAAGCTCATAGGAAGCAAAGCGCATAACGAATGAAGCGCGGCCTCCGGTGATGGAACTCAGAGCGGTAGAGTAGTTGGACATTTCCTTGAGAGGCACTTTAGCGGTGAGCTTTTCGTAACCATTCTCAGAGGTCATGCCCATAATCATGCCACGACGGCCTTGAATGTCGGACATGACGTCGCCCATCTTGTCAGAGGGTACGAATATCTCGACATCGTAGATAGGTTCGAGAAGCTTAGGAGCAGCCTCCTTGAAAGCCTGTACGAAAGCGTTGCGACCAGCCAGCATGAAGGACAACTCATTGCTGTCCACCGGGTGCATCTTACCGTCGTAGACAATGACGCGAACGTCGCGAGCGTAGCTGCCAGTGAGAGGACCCTGTTCCATCTTCGACATAATGCCTTTGAGAATAGCAGGCATGAAGCGTGCATCAATAGCACCGCCTACAACAGAGTTGATGAAGATGAGCTTGCCGCCCCATTCCAAATCCTGTACGTCCTCGCTCTTTGCGTTGATGCGATATTCCTGACCTCCGAAGCGGTACACTTCCTTCACGGGCTCGCCCTCGATGTAAGGTTCTACGATCAGATGAACTTCGCCAAACTGACCTGCACCGCCCGACTGCTTCTTGTGGCGGTAGTCGGCACGTGCTGCTTTGGTAATGGTTTCGCGATACGGAATGCGAGGTTCGTCGAACACAATCTGCATCTTGTCGTTGTTCTCCATTCTCCATTTAAGCGTGCGAAGGTGGAATTCACCTTGACCCTTGATGAGAATCTGACGGAGCTCCTTGGATTGCTCGACCACCCACGTGGGATCTTCCTGTGACATACGTTGCAAGATGTTCATCATCTTTTCGGTGTCAGCCTCGTTGGCCGCACGAATAGCACGGATGTACTTAGGTTCGGGATATTTGATGAAAGCAAAGCGGTTGTCGCAGTCCTTGCCGTTGAGGGTGTTGCCTGTTCTCACATCCTTGAGCTTAACGGTGCAACCGATGTCGCCTGCGGTCAGTTCGGTGACTTTAGTGCGGTTGGCACCTGCACACACGAAGAGCTGAGCAATGCGCTCTTTGCTGCCACGGTCGGCATTTGTAAGGTCGTCGCCCTCGTGAACGGTACCGCTCATAACCTTAAAGTACTGTACTTCTCCGATATGCGGTTCAACGGCCGTCTTGAAGAAATAGAGCGATGTGGGGCCATCTGCTTTTGGCTCGACGACTTCGCCGCGAGTGTTGTGTACGGGAGGCATTTGGTCTACGAAAGGAACGACGTTGCCCAGGAATTCCATCAAGCGACGAACACCCATATCTTTGCCGGCACAAACGCAGAACACGGGGAACATGCCACGTGCAGCCAAACCGGCACGGATGCCCTCGCGCATTTCGTCCTCAGTGAGTTCCTCGGTCTCAAAGAACTTCTCCATGAGGCTCTCATCGTGCTCTGCAGCAGCCTCTACGAGTGCCTTGTGCAGCTCTAAGGCTTTGTCCATCTCGTCTGCGGGGATGTCCTCGATGATTGGAGCGCCGCCTTCGGGCTTCCAAGAGTATTTCTTCATCAGCAGCACATCTATGAGCGCATTGAAGTCGGGACCAGTCTTGATGGGGTATTGTACGGGAACGACCTTTGAGCCGTAAATGCTTTGCAATTGCTCAAGCACATTGTCGTAGTCACATTCCTCGTCCAGGCGGTTGATCAGGAAGATGACAGGCTTGTTCATCTTTTCTGTCATGCGGAAGTGGTTCTGGGTAGCTACCTCGGGACCATTCTGTGCATTGATAAGCAGGATGGTAGTATCTGTTACGCCCATGGCTGTCATGGCTGCACCTGCGAAGTCGTCGGAGCCCGGGCAGTCGATGATGTTGAGCTTCTTTCCGTTCCATTCTACATGGAAAGGCGTGGCAAATACCGAGTAGCCATACTCCTGTTCTACGGGCAGATAGTCAGAAACAGTGTTCTTCTGCGTGATACGTCCGCGACGTGAGATAATGCCGCTCTCGAAGAGCAGCGCTTCGGTGAGGGTGGTTTTTCCAGCCCCGTCACTACCAAGCAAGGCAATGTTCTTGATTTCTTTCGTCGAATAGTTTTTCATTGACGTTTGATTTATTAGTGAGTTTATAAGATTTGTAAATCAGTTTGGAGGCATTTTCGCGTCAAAACGCCCGCAAGTTAGCAATAATTCTGTAATTCATGAGTAAGAGATACCGTTTTTTTTCTTGCCAAGAGTCAAATTAATGTTTTTTATGTATCTTTGAACCGAAAACCTATGGCTGGTATTTACGTCCATATTCCCTTTTGTTTGTCGCGGTGTGCTTATTGCGACTTTTATTCTACAACCCGTCCTCAGCGGGCTGATGATTATCTCGTGGCTTTGTCGCAAGAGATGCAGGCAAGGCGTCAGGAACCCTTGTCAGAGGGAGTAGCTGCGTCGGTCCCTTTTCATACAGTCTATCTTGGTGGCGGAACACCCTCGGTGCTTACGGTAGCGCAGATGGAAACCTTAATGGCAACCCTTCGAAACCATTACGTCGTTGCCGATGATGTTGAGGCTACCGTGGAGATGAATCCCGAAGATATAGTAAGTGGAGCTTATGCTGCCGACGCTCATTCGCTGCTTGCCCTGCGGATGATGTTCAACCGAGTGTCATTGGGCATTCAGTCGTTTGACGATCAACTGCTCGGCATAATACGCCGTAGACACAATTCGTCGCATGCCATCGAAGCTGTGCACAAGTTGCAAGACGCAGGATTTACGAATATAAGCGTAGACCTCATCTACGGATTGCCCGGTCAGACGCTTGAAATGTGGGAACGCGACTTGGATAAGGCTTTCTCGCTCGGTATCCAACATCTCTCGGCCTACGCGCTGATCTTTGAGCCGGGAACGGCTATCACCCGCTGGCGCGATGAAGGCAAAGTGCAGGAAGCAGACGAGGAAACCTCCGTGGCGATGTACGATAGTCTTTGTCGCAAAGCCCGCCTCGAAGGCTTTGAGCATTACGAGATTTCCAACTTCGCACGTCCAGGGTTTGCTTCGCGCCACAACTCAAGCTATTGGAATGGCGTGCCCTATCTCGGTTTCGGGCCGGGGGCACATAGCTACGATGGCTTGCGAACCAGAAGGGCCAACAAACCATCGTTGGAAGCATACATGACTTCGCCGGCATGCCAGGCTCATCAGTCTATTGAATACCTCACTGACGAGGAGCTGTACAACGAAACCGTCCTTTGCGGTTTGCGAACGTCAAAGGGCATCGACTTGGAGGCTGTCCGTCGACGTTTCGGAGCCGACCGCCTCGACTATCTCCTACGTATGGCCAAACCCTATTTGCAGGGAGGGCTGCTAATCAACACTCTGCAGTTTTTGCACCTCAGCGAACTGGCCGTCATGACCTCAGACGACATCATAAGTTCACTGATGGCTTAGGAACAATGCTGCAACTGCTCCTAAGCCATCTCAAGTATGAACGGTTGCCAGTTTCTGCTAAAACCGCCTTGTTGCTATTTGGCCGAAACTGTTACTTGCGTCTGCAGCCTCTTGGTCGGTGCTACGCTATTCCAAGGCATTGAATGGAGCACTGACCTTCGAGGAGCATTGCCGGAGGATTTGGGGTTAAAATGGATTTCCAATCGAGCGTTGTTCGTACTTTCGTTGATATACTTTGCCGTAGAGGTCACGGGCGTGCCATCAGCGAAGGTCCATGACTCTTCGATAGAAGTGTATGTTATCTGCATCCCATTGGCCACAGAGCCCTCTAAACTGAGGTGGCAGTATGACATATATGGATTAGAAGGGTAGTACGACTTGAATGGGAGATTGGTGAGGTGCTCTTCATAAGATCGGCGTTCATTGTCACCATAGTCGTCTGTCGACTTGTAAACGACATTTGTTACACGAGCATTCTTGTAGTCGCCTGCAAAGCCCGTTATGTCGCATGAGAATTTCGCTTGGTATGAGCCCCCCGACTCATGCGGGTAGGATTTGCTGCCTTCGAGATGCAGCGTAGAGCCATTGAGCTTGGAGGAGATGTGAACATCTTCGTCGTAAGTTACTGACGTGTTGAATACACAACCGACGGAACGAGGGTCTTGGGGATGTTCTGAGCCTTCGTAGGACCAAGTTTCTTGCACCTTGTAATTGGATTCGTAGCGGAAATACTCGATATCTACATCCGAAGCATCCTGTCCGGCTCCCTGTGTCACCTTTACAGGCATTATGATTTTCTCTTCATCGGAAGGATTGGCTGTTAACGAAACGTAGCAGTCGACGATACATTCACGCTCCTTCCCGGTCAGATTGGGTTGAACCGTCACTTTTATCTCGCCGCTGGGACCGCCGGGAGCAGCAACCCCGCACCATCCATAGCCTTCGCTGCGAACCGTGGCACCATAATAATGGTAGGTGCCGAATTTAATATATGTGCTCTGTGTGCCACCTTCGTTGTCGAACCCGAGCGAATCGGGAGAAACAGAAACGGCATTGCGCATATTAAAGCTTAAGTTGTAAGTCTTCTTGTTGTTGTCGGAATGGGCGCGGGTGGTTATTAAGAAGAAATCGTGGAAGAATGAGCCGTCGTCTAATCGCAGCTTTTCGAGTACATCGCCTTGGATGACGATAGAGTCCTTTGTTGTGGCAACTTTTGTTGCCTTCTTGAATTTGGTGAAATTGCTGCTCTTGTCGGAAATGAGCAAGTAGGTGTTCATGTCTTCCGTTTCTTGCTTGATGACCAATTCTTTATTGGTTAACACACTGTCTCTAAGTCCGCTTAGCGTAACCTGCCTGATAGAAAAGCCAAAAGGCCAGCAAACGCCTTCGAAGTCATATTTGCCATTAGTCGTTTTCTGGTTCTTTTGATTTTGAGTGAGGAAACGGTTTTTGTCAAATCCGTCTTCTACATTATGAGTGTGGATATAGAAACCTTTGATTAAGTCCCCAATGACCAATTGAAGGATAAAGTCGTCTATGTTGCCATAGAAGAAATAGTTCTTATATGTCATGAAAGTTAAGTCTTTCAAGCAGTCGTAGGTTGTAGACCAGAAGGATTGATTCTTGAATCTGGTTTTCCACAGCTCATGAAGTTTCAACACGAAGCTATTGTCTATTCCATATAGGTTCCCATCGTCCAGTTTCTTGGTGATGTAATAGAGTAAGGGAGCCATGCTGTAGCCTTGGTTCTGGTATTTTATTTTCTTAGAACCTCCATACCATGTATTGAGGATGTCTGGAAAACCTGTATAGTCGCCAAGAATGGATTCGTTGAAAACCTCTTGTGCCAAGAAGTCGGCACTAAGCTGCCCGTCGTTCATAAACTGCTCTATCCAAACAGCTCCCATCTCATACATGACTACTGCATCTGTGACGAGCTCTTCTGGGTCTATGCCTAAGACACCTGTAGGTGAAAACGTGGTTCGCCCTTTGATGTATGCACAGCGTGGATCGTATTCTGCCTGGAAGTAATGGAACAGCTCATGGATGATGGTCATTTTTAGCCCTTGAATATCGGGATCTGCTTCCATCAATTTTTCCCAGCTGATAGAGACGCTACTCTTGCTGTCGCTTAAGGTGCTTTGGTTGTGTTGTCCCCATTTGTCGGGCAGGCTCTGGATATAAATAGGGATTGTTCGCTTGCCTTCAATCTTGAATCCAAGGTCAGTGATTTTAGTGATGGCATCGCGCACATATTGGTTGAGCACCTTTTTCATACGCTCAGCCTGATTAAGTTTGCTGCTATTGAACATCAGGGTGGGGTAGAGCGTTATCGTGTAGTCAATTTCCCATTTAATATCCCCGATTTGCCCTCCGGCCAGGGTGATGCCTCTCGTTGCCCTCGATCCAGTTAAGTCGGGGAAATGGGCCACACCGATGTTGAAATAAGTTTCTCCAGATACTTCCTTACCATTGTTGATAGCCGGCAGCGTGAGTGTGTAGGCTCCATCCGAATATTCAGCTTCGGTGTAGTAGTCGATTTCCACTTCTTCATCGTAGGAAGAAGTGCAGCCTAATGTCTGCATTACGAAACGTACGTCATCGGCCTCTTCGCCTTCGATCCTGATAGTTATGGGCTGGTCAGTTGTCGAAGGTATGGTGATTTTGTGGAAACGTGAAGCCTCCAGATCTCCACCAATGCTGCCTTTCTTTATCTCCGTCACTGCTACTTTCTCGTCTTTTGGAAATGTGCTTTCGGGGAATGTGATGGTGATATCGCCTTTTGTGATGGTACCGCCTGATGTAGGCACGGTAACATAGTCTTCGGGACTTACCGGCGTCGTCTGTGCTCCAGGGTTCTCTGGCGTCTCCACTTCGTTCTTGTCGGTGCAGGCCGCAAATCCTGTTGCCACGATTAGCGCTAACAACAGGGCCTTGAGTTGTTGCATTGTGCGTGTCGTTCCCATAGCTTAATGATTAATTGTGTTAGTCCGTTAATTGATGATTTTCGTTTTTCGGTTTCAAAGATACATCTAACGAACATGATATAGACTCTCATTTTAACATTTTGACTCTCAAAATATACATTGAGAGTCGAAAAACAAAAAATCGCTCACAATATCGGGCTTCGATATCATGAGCGATGGCTTGTTGCAGGTCTATTGCAAGTGGTCTTTGAACCACGTTGTGATGCTTCTGAATAAGTGACGTCGGGTGTTGCCTCCGTAGATGCTGTGGTTGCGATTGGTGTAGACGAGTTGGTGGAAAGGTTTATCTGCCTGAACCAACGCCTCGGTCAGTTCCGCGGTATTGCGTAAGTGGACATTGTCGTCGGCCGAGCCATGACAGATGAGCAGGGCGCCATGGAGCTGCGAGGCACGTGTCATGGGGTTGCAGTCGTAACCCTCGGGGTTCTCCTTGGGCGTTCGCATGAATCGTTCGGTATAGACCGAATCGTAGAACCTGTAGTTCGTAACAGGCGCTACGGATACACCTGCAGCAAACACGCCCCGGCCTTCGGTCATGGCCATCAGCGTCATGAAACCACCGTACGACCATCCCCAGATGGCTATACGTTCCTTGTCCACATAGGGCAAAGTACCTAAGTAAAGAGCCGTTTCCACTTGGTCGCGAGCTTCGAGCAAACCAAGATGTTGATAGGTCTGTTTCTCAAAGGCAGCTCCACGGCCTCCTGTGCCTCGGCCATCTACGCAAACACTGATGAATCCTTCCTGTGCCAGAAGGTGTTCGAACATGCATCCACCCATATTGCCGGCACTCCATGAGTCAATCACTTGCTGCGAGCCTGGGCCGCTGTACTGGAACATCACCACAGGGTAACGGTGTGAAGCATCAAACGTCTTAGGTTTTATCATATAGCCGTTGAGTTCCACTCCTTCGCCCGTGCGGAAAGTGAAGAATTCGGGCTTGCTTAGCTGTAGACTTTCAAGTTTCGATTTTAAGCTTTGGTTGTCTTCCAACGTCTTGAGGCTTTTGCCCGTAGCTGCCGAGTTGAGCGTGGTAAGCGGAGGAGTAGAGATGTTGGAATATACATTCAGAAAGTACTTGAACGTTTTGGAGAAGATGGCATTATTGGTGCCTCGTTGCTGGCTTAGACGTGTGCTTCTGCCCTTAGCGTCGGTGCGGTATACAGCCTTGTACTGAGGGCCTTCTTCGTCAGATGCGAAATAGCAGTCTCCAGTGCGAGGGTCGTAGCCGTAGAAGTTCGTTACGACGAAATTGCCCCGTGTAAGAGTGCGCTTGAGCGTGCCGTTGAGGTCGTAGAGGTAAAGATGGTTGAAGCCCGAACGCTCACTCATGAGCACGAAGCCGTTGTCGAAGAGCTGCAGGTTCTTGTAAGGTTCTTCGGTGATATATGGTTCCACATGGTCGCGCACAATCAGCTTACATTCTGTAGAACGTGGGTTGGCTGCATAGATGTCGAGACGATCCTGATGGCGATTCTGCGTCAGCACAAGTAGTTTCTCCGGATCGCTTGTGAACTTGATTCTTGGTATGTAGCCATCATTGTCCAGCGGCAGTTTCATCTTTCGCGTAACATGGCTCTTGATGTCGTAGCTGTGGACGCTTACTGTAGCGTTCTGTTCACCTGCCATCGGGTATTTATAAGAGTAGGTTCCAGGGTATTCGGCATATACGTCCATGGCAGGAGCCAGGCCGCGATAGAGAGGAAACGAATATTCGCGCACGGCTGTCTCATCGTAGCGAATCCAAGCCAACATGGTGCCGTCGGCATTGAAGTCGAAGGCACGCGCAAACGAGAATTCCTCTTCGTTAACCCAGTCGGGCTTGCCGTTGATGATTTTATTGTACTCGCCGTCCTTTGTCACTTGGCTCTCGCTGTTGTTGAACAGAAGCTTCACCAAGAACAAATTGTTTTGTCGCACGAAAGCCACCATGGTGCCGTCGGGCGAAAAGGCGGGCACTTCCTGCGGACCTCCGTCGCTCAGTGGCACCAGCGTGCGGTTCTTTACATTATATATATAATATGTGGCGGTGAACGAGTGCCTGTAGATGCGTTGTGTATTGGTCTGTATGAGTATTGTCTGCTCGTCGGGACTCATGATGTAGCCCTGGATGTTCTGAAGTCGTACGTCGCCCTTGGTGTTGGCTACATCGAAAAGAACAGCGGTTTGCTCGCCAGTGCGGAATGAGCGAGCTATAATTTGGCGTGCGTCGGCTGAAATCTGGCTGTACCGTTCGCCATCGTTGAGAGGGTGAACGCCTGAGATGGTGCGTGCTGCATATTCTCCGCGTGTAATATCGTCAATCGTAAGTTCCATAGCTTTCGTGGGCATGAAAAAGGCCGCGAGAAGCAATGCTGAGAGCAAAAAGTTTTTCATTGTGCAAGTGACATTTAGATGTTATATTTGCGGCAAAGGTAACAAAGAATTCCATCGAAGCCAAAATATTTATGCCTTTTGATTAGCTTTGTCGAAAAAATCGCGCTTTATGAGCTGTTGAAAAGGAATTGCATACAAAGAATAAAATGGACATTTTTTTTGGTGAGAATAAATAAAAGAGTAATTTTGCGCACAGATAAAGATACTTTTAATCTAATAACTAACTAAAATTTTTTTGTTTCTCACCATGAAAATTGAAACAATCATGGCCGGTCTGGAGGCCAAGCATCCAGGCGAGAAAGAGTATCTGCAAGCTGTGCGCGAGGTACTTATGAGCATCGAAGAAGTCTATAACCAGCACCCTGAGTTCGAGAAGGCCAAACTTATCGAACGCCTCGTGGAACCTGAGCGCATCATCACCTTCCGTGTACCTTGGGTTGACGATAAAGGCGAGGTGCAGGTGAATCTGGGATACCGTGTGCAGTTCAACTCGGCCATTGGTCCGTACAAGGGTGGCCTGCGCTTTCATGCCTCTGTGAACCTTTCCATCCTTAAGTTCCTCGGTTTCGAGCAGACCTTCAAGAATGCCCTCACCACATTGCCTATGGGTGGTGGCAAGGGTGGCTCCGATTTCAGCCCTCGCGGCAAGAGTGATGCTGAGATTATGCGTTTCTGCCAGGCTTTCATGAGCGAATTGTTCCGTTACATCGGTCCTGAGGTCGACGTGCCAGCCGGTGATATAGGTGTCGGTGCCCGCGAAATAGGCTATCTCTTCGGACAATATAAGAAACTTACCCGCGACTGGAGTGGCGTGCTCACAGGAAAGGGCCTCGAATATGGTGGCTCGCTCGTACGTCCAGAAGCTACTGGTTTTGGCGGTCTCTATTTCGTCAATGAAATGCTCAATACTCACGGAAAGGACATCAAGGGCAAGACGGTGGCTATTTCTGGCTTCGGTAATGTAGCTTGGGGAGCAGCTACGAAGGCAACTCAGCTTGGTGCCAAAGTCGTCACCATCAGCGGCCCCGACGGCTACATTTACGATCCCGCAGGCATCAGTGGTGAGAAGATTGACTATATGCTTGAGCTACGTGCCAGCGGCAACGACGTATGCGCTCCCTATGCCGAGGAGTTTCCTGGCTCGCAGTTCTTCCCAGGCAAAAAGCCTTGGGAGGTAAAGTGCGACATCGCTCTGCCCTGCGCCACGCAGAACGAGCTCAACGGCGAGGATGCTAAGCAGCTCATCGCCAATGGTGTCCAGTGTGTAGGTGAAATCTCTAATATGGGTTGTACCCCCGAAGCCATTGACGCCTTTATTGAGGCCAAGATGATTTTTGCTCCGGGCAAGGCAGTTAACGCTGGCGGCGTGGCCACCTCGGGCTTGGAAATGAGCCAGAATGCCATGCACATCAGCTGGAGCGCCGAGGAGGTTGACCAACGCTTGCATGGCATCATGCATGCCATCCATGCTCAGTGTGTCAAGTATGGCACCGAGTCCGACGGCTATGTCAATTACGTCAAGGGCGCCAACATTGCCGGCTTCATGAAGGTAGCCAAGGCTATGATGGCTCAGGGAATTGTGTGATAGGTTAACTCGTTAAACAAATTAACAGGTCAATAAGCAAAAAAGGCACGAGCGGATGGTTCCACTCGTGCCTTTTTTATTATCCTATGATAATTCGTCAATCTATATAATGTGCTTACTTATAATATTCTCTTGCTTGAATCTCTTTCCACACACGTGGATGTAGGCCTTGGCCATCATAGGTAGGGTCGGTGGCTATGGCGTGGCGTATTTGGGTGGAAGATATGTCGAGGAGGGGGGTGGCGACAAGGGTGACACCGTGGGGTAGGGTAGTGGCGTCGATGGCATAACCAGGACGTGGGTAGACGATGAGGCTGTGGTGGGCGAGGATGTCGTCAGGGTGATGCCACCGTGGAAAGTCGTGCCAGTTGTCAGCTCCGATGACAAGGATGAATTCGTGCTCAGGGTGTGACTGGCGTAGGGCCGCGAGGGTGTCAGCCATAAAAGAGGGGCGCGGCAGGCTGAATTCAAAGTCACAGACATGCAGGCGTCGGCTGCGACCTACGGCTAAGCGTGCCAGACTGAGGCGCGCGTCGTCGTCGAGGAGGCCTGCGGCGGGCTTGAGCGGGTTCTGTGGCGATACCATAAACCATAGTTCGTCGACCAGGGTGTGGCGCACAAGCCATCGACCAAGGGCGAGGTGACCTTGGTGGATTGGATTGAAACTGCCGCCGTAGATGCCGATGATCATTTGGGGTAGACTTTAAAGTTTTGAGGTTTTGAGAGTATGGTGGGACGATGGAAAGACTACCAGCACCAAAATCCCTCTTTGGTGGATTATGATTTCTCTCAGTTAGTGAAAAATCTCCCAATTAATGTATGCTTTTTCCGCGATTATTCTAAGAGAAATTCGCGGAGGAGTCTGTAGGCTTCGGCCTTGGCAGTTTCGAGGTCGTCATTGATGACGATACGATCGAAGCGTGGGGCGAAGGATAGCTCGTATGCGGCTCGTGACAAGCGCTGTTCAATGACCTCTGGAGCGTCGGTTGCGCGACCTTCGAGGCGTCGGCGCAGTTCGTCGATGCTGGGCGGCTGAATGAAGAGGCTAAGGGCGCGGTCGCCGAAATATTCTTTCAGGCGCATGCCGCCGTGGACGTCGACGTCGAAGATGACGTTCTGCCCGTCGGCCAGCTGACGCTCTACTTGCTGCTTGAGGGTTCCGTAGAAGCGGTCTTCATAGACCTCCTCGTACTCGATGAAGTCGTTAGCAGCAATGTGAGCCCTAAATTCGTCGGGCGACATGAAGAGGTACTCCACGCCGTGGCGCTCGGCGCCGCGTGGCTGCCGTGTAGTAGCAGAGATAGAAAAGGCCAAGCGCAGCTCCTCGTGGGGCATAAGACTACTAATGATGGTTGACTTGCCGCTGCCACTGGGGGCGCAGAAGATGATGGCTTTGCTCATATTACATTACATTAAGTACCTGTTCCTTTATCTGCTCGAGTTCGTCCTTCATGCGGACCACGATGTTTTGCATCTCGGCGATGTTTGATTTGCTGCCAGTGGTATTAATCTCGCGTCCCATTTCTTGGGCTATGAATCCGAGCTTCTTGCCTTGTCCATGTCCGTTGGTCATGGTTTCACGGAAGTAGCGGAGGTGGTTCTGCAGGCGCTGCTTTTCTTCGTTGATGTCCAGCTTCTCAATGTAGTAAATCATTTCCTGTTCGAGGCGGTTGCGGTCTATCTGCACTTCGGGAATGCTGTTGAGGCCATCGATGATGCGAGCACGTATCTTCTCGACGCGGGCCTTTTCAAAAGGTTCGATTTGTGCGAGCAGTGCTTCTATGTTGTCTACCTTCTCGGCAAACTTTTTCTCGAGGGCAGCACCCTCCTGGCGACGGAAGTCCATGAGATGCTCCACGGCCTTCTCGGCCACAGCGCGTGCCACGGCCCACTCGTCGTTGCTAAGCTCTACGACCTCGGTACGGGTGAGCACGTCGGGCAAGCGCAGCAGCGTCGGTATCCAGTGCTCCTCAGGTTCGTCGAGCTCGTAGTCATTGGCGATGGATCGTATCTGGTCGATATAGGATTTCAGTATAGTGCGGTTGATGGGCGTGGCGGCATTGGCGTCGTCGCGTTCGATGTAGAGGCTGAAGTCTACCTTGCCGCGCTCGAGCTGCTGGGCTATAATGCTACGCAGCTCCATCTCCTTTTCGCGGTAGATGGGGGCTATACGTGTCTGCAGGTCCAGGGCCTTACTGTTGACCGATTTTATTTCAGCTGTTATTTTCTTGCCACAGTACTCGGCCGAAGCCTTGCCGTAGCCTGTCATGGAGAGGATCATTGAGAGTTTAGAGTTTAGAGTGGAATACTGAATGTGAAAGAATGATGATTATAGAATGTAGATTGTAGTTTTTGTGTTTTCTCGGGGCAAAGGTAGTAAAAAAACGTAAAACCTCGGGCTAAATCGTAAATTATATGTACCTTTGCAGCCGTAAATGCGCTTTAATGCGCTGATTCTTGTCGTTCAAACAATAATATTATATTAAATATTATATTACATTGGCTTGTATTTTATATTTAGAAACCAGTTCTAAAGTTTGTTCGGTAGCAGTGACAGAGGATGCTCATGTGATTTTCGAGCAGGCTGATTTCGAGGGTCCCAACCATGCTACTCGTTGTGGGGTCTTTGTCGAAGAAGCCTTGAGTTTTATTGAGAGCCATGCTATCCCCCTTGATGCTGTAGCTGTGAGCGAGGGTCCGGGTAGCTATACAGGTTTGCGCATAGGTGTATCCATGGCTAAAGGTGTAGCTTACGGCAGAGGAGTACCTTTGGTGGCGGTGCCTACGCTCGAATTAATGTGTGTGCCTTTATTGCTCTATCGCGACGATATTCCCGAAGATGCACTTTTTGTGCCGATGATTGATGCTCGACGTATGGAAGTCTATGCTGCAGTCTACGACAGAGCGCTCAAGACGCTACGTTCTGTAGGTGCTGATATCGTAGACGCCGGCACTTATGCACAATGGCTTGACCGCGGGCCCGTATATTTCTTCGGCGACGGGGCGGCAAAGTGTAAGGACGTCATCATTCATCCCAACGCACATTTCATTGACGATATTTATCCCCTGGCCAAGCACATGTATCCTCTGGCTGCACGCGCGTTGTCGAAAAATGAAACCGTAGACGTAGCATATTTTGAGCCCTTCTATCTTAAGGACTTTGTGGCCACAAAACCGAAGAATCCATTTGTCGCTTGACGTATAGTTGGTGATAAGTGGAAAAGAGCCCTTATTTTTCTATCCTCATTTATACAAGTTTTATTCTCAATGGTCTATAATACTCAAAGAGAACATCTTATTCTTCCCGAATACGGGCGCACAATACAAAAGATGGTCGACATCTGTGTTGAGATAGACGACCGCCAAGAGCGTCAGCTATGCGCTGAGAGCATCGTTGCCATCATGGCAGAGATGAACCCCGTCGTGCGTCAGATTCCAGAATACGAACATAAATTGTGGGACCAGTTAGCAATCCTTTCAGACTATCGCCTTGATGTGGACTTTCCCTTTGACCTGCTCAGAAGAGAGGAGATTCAGGCCAAACCAAAACCCCTGAAATACCCGATGCAACGCATTCGCTACCGGCATTACGGCCACCTCATCGAAGCCTTCATGGAGAAACTCAAGGATATGCCCGAAGGACCTGAGCGCTCACAGTTGCTGTCGATGATGGCCAATTTCATGAAGCGCAGCCTTTATAATTGGGACCGTGATGCCATGAACGATGACAAAGTGATGTCCGATGTTGCCGACTTGACAGGAGGGTGCGTGTCGGTGCCTTCCGGTTTCCGTTTCGGAGCCGTTGCCAACGGCCACCTGCCAGGCAGTAACGCAAGCAAGAAGAAACGCAAGAGATAACCCCCTCATCCCTTTTAAACAATGAGCTCATTCCGTATCGAAGGAGGGCACAGGCTCTCGGGAGAGATTGTGCCGCAAGGTGCTAAGAACGAAGCGCTGCAGGTGCTTTGTGCCGTGTTGCTGACCGACGAACCTGTGCGCATCACGAATATCCCCGAGATAGCCGACGTCAATAATCAGATAGAACTGCTCCGGCGCATTGGCGTCAAGATTGAGTACCACGGCAAAGGCGATATCACCTTTCAGGCCGATGACGTAGATCTGCAGTACTTACAAAGCGACGAGTTCCTTGAGCGTAGTGCTCGTCTTCGTGGCAGCATAATGCTCGTGGGGCCATTGCTGACACGCTTTGGACATGCCATGGTGTCTAAGCCTGGTGGCGATAAGATAGGCCGTCGGCGTGTTGACACTCATTTTCTTGGCATGGAGAAGCTGGGTGCCAAGTTCGCCTACGACTCCGACCACGGCATCTTCGACATTACGGCCCAACGCCTTAAAGGTTCTTATATGTTGCTCGATGAGGCGTCTGTGACGGGCACAGCCAATATTATCATGGCTGCAGCGATGGCAGAGGGTACTACGACAATCTACAACGCAGCCTGCGAGCCCTACATTCAGCAACTATGTCGCATGCTCAATCGTATGGGAGCACGTATCGATGGTATTGCGTCCAATTTGCTTACCATTCAAGGTGTAGACCAGTTGCATGGTGCTGACCATCGTATCCTGCCTGATATGATTGAGGTTGGTTCGTTCATAGGTATGGCAGCTATGTGCGGCGACGGAATACGTATCAAGGATGTGAGCTACGATGATTTGGGACTCATTCCATACACATTCCGTCGTCTGGGCATCAATGTGCAACGTCAGGACGACGACATCTACGTGCCCTGCCACGAGCACTACGAGATAGAGTCGTTCATAGATGGATCGTTCATGACCTTTGCCGATTCTCCATGGCCCGGCCTCACGCCCGACCTGTTGAGCGTCTTACTCGTAGTTTCGACGCAAGCAAAGGGCTCGGTGCTCATTCATCAAAAGATGTTTGAGAGCCGCCTGTTCTTCGTTGATAAACTCATAGATATGGGCGCACAGATTATTCTTTGCGATCCGCATCGAGCTGTGGTCGTGGGCCACGATAATCAGATGCGTCTGCGTGCAGGCCGCATGACATCGCCTGATATCCGTGCGGGCATCGCTTTGCTTATCGCGGCTATGAGTGCCGATGGCGTTAGCACAATCAGCAACATAGAACAGATAGACCGTGGCTACGAAGACATCGAGAGGCGCTTCAATGCACTCGGTGCATGCATCACGAGGATAGAATAACTATATATAAACATTAAACGAAAAATGATATCGGCGGACGAAGTTTACAAAATAGGCCAGCTCACCCGCACTCATGGAGTGCGCGGCGAGCTGGCCTTTCGTTTTATCGACGACGTGTGGGACCGGGTCGAGGCTGACTATCTTTTTCTTCAGCTCGACGGACTACTTGTACCCTTTTTCCTCGAGGAATGGCGCTTCCGTTCCGACGACGTGGCGCTGCTCAAGTTTGAAGACATAGATTCTGCCGATCAAGCTCAGCACATCGTGGGCGCCGAGGTCTACTTCCCAAAGCATCTCACACCTGACGATGTCGACGAACTAGAACTCGAATGGCGTCATTTCACAGACTTTGAGGTATATAATATTGATTCACAATCATCAGAGAAACTTATCGGTAAGGTTGTCGATGTGCTTGACCAGACGGCCAACGTGCTTCTTGTCGTCCTCACGCCAGCAGGTAAGGAAGTTTTTGTGCCAGCTCACGAAGATTTCATCATCCGTGCCGACCATCGCGAGCGCCACCTCTACGTCAACGTCCCCGACGAACTTCTAAATCTCAACTGTTAAGTATGTTGCGACTCAGTCGCAACAATCTACCATATATGCAAAGCACACAAAGAAAAAAACAAATAGCCATTCTCGGCTCCACAGGCTCGATAGGGCAGCAGGCCCTGCAAGTCATCAGTGAGCACCCCGACCGTTTCGAGGCACATACGCTAACGGCCAACAACCATTGGGAGCTTCTTGCTCAGCAGGCCCGACAATTCAGGCCGGCAGCAGTAGTTATAGCCAACGAGCAGCACTATGAAGCGCTCAGCCGTGAGCTCTCCGACCTTCCAATAGCCGTCTACACTGGTTCCCAAGCGCTCTGTCAGGTCGTAGAAAGTAGCGAGGTGGATATGGTGCTCACGGCTATGGTGGGGTTCGCTGGCCTGCCGCCTACGATCGCTGCCATCAAAGCCCGTAAGCCCATAGCCTTGGCCAACAAAGAGACGATGGTGGTTGCAGGCGAGCTTATCAACAGGTTGTGCCGTCAGTATGAAGTGCCCATTCTACCCGTCGATAGTGAGCATAGTGCCATCTTCCAAAGCATTATGGGAGAGGTGTCGCCCATAGACAAAATTATCCTCACAGCTTCGGGAGGCCCTTTCCGCACGTTTACCCGTCAGCAACTCGAGAGTGTCACACCGGCGATGGCATTGCGTCACCCCAACTGGGATATGGGCGCCAAGATAACCATCGACTCGGCTTCGATGATGAACAAAGGATTCGAGGTCATAGAGGCCAAATGGCTTTTCGGAGTGGAATCTGAAAGGATTCAAGTTGTAGTACATCCACAGAGCGTGGTACATTCGGCCGTGCAGTTTGCCGATGGCGCCGTGAAGGCTCAGTTAGGTGTGCCCGACATGCGAGTACCCATTCAGCTTGCTTTCTCGTTTCCCGAGCGATTACAGAGCTCTTTCGACCGTTTGGACTGGTATTCTATGCACGACCTAACCTTCGAGCGTCCCGACACAGAACGTTTCCGCTGCCTTGCTTTGGCTTACGAGGCGCTTGCCCGTGGTGGCAATATGCCCTGTATCGTCAATGCTGCCAACGAAATTGTCAACCGTGCTTTCCTCGAAGAACGTTGTCGCTTCCTCGGAATGCCCGACATCATCGAGCATACCATGCAACGCGCTTCGTTCATCAAAATCCCCTCCTACGAGGATTATCTCGCCACAGATGCAGAGGCACGTGAAATAGCAGCTTCGCTTCTCTGAACAAATAATGTTTACGGCTTAGCCATATTGCAAATTCTATAATCGTAAATAGTAAAATCGTATAATAAAACATGAGCGTTTTTTGGATTAAAACATTTCAATTATTGTTGTGCTTTGCTATACTCATTGTTCTGCATGAGGGCGGGCACTTCTTCTTTGCCAAACTCTTTGGCATAAGGGTAGAGAAATTTTTTATGTTCTTCGACTATAAGTTCCATATCTTCTCTACAAAGGATAAATGGTTTGCCCGCCTCTTTCCGCGTGTTGCAAAGAACGAAACGGAATATGGAATAGGTTGGATACCACTTGGCGGTTATGTGAAGATAGCCGGCATGATTGATGAAAGCATGGACACCGAACAAATGAAACAGCCCGTCCAGTCTTATGAATTCAGGGCAAAGCCCGTCTGGCAGCGCTTTCTGGTTATGGTGGGCGGCGTGCTTGTCAACTTCTTGCTTGCGTTGTTTATCTACGCTATGATCCTCTTTGCCTGGGGACGTGATACGCTTCCTATGAAGGGAGTCAGTCATGGCTTTGCCTACAACGAGATGGCCGAGAATTTAGGTTTCCAAGATGGCGACATCCCTTTAAAGACAGACGGAGAGATAATAGAAGGATGGGATGGTAACGTCTTCCGCACGCTCTCGGAGGCCAAAGTGGTAACCGTCCTCCGCAATGGCTCTGAAATAACGCTGACTATGCCAGAGGAAGGCGTGAACCTTCTAGATATGATAGACACAGATCCTCGCTTCATTGCTGTGAATGTGCCCTCTGTAGTTGATAGCGTGATGCCTGGCTCACCCGCCGCTAAAGTTGGAATGAAAAGCGGTGCACGAATCCTGTCTGTTGATAATTCATCCGTAGAATGGTGGGGTGATTTCGACCAAGTGATGGCACGTAAGGCCGATATTCTTGCAGCAGATTGTTCGCATGAGGATAGCGTTCGTCTGCGCACGCTTCCGCTCGTTTTTCTTAATGAAGGAGCTACAACCCCTGACACTGCACTCATCACCCTCACTGCAGACTACACTATGGGCATCTTCAAAACGCCCTATCAAATCTATTACAAAGATGCGTATGTCCATCATGATTATGGTTTCTTTGAGAGCCTGCCGGCAGGCGTCAGTTACGGATGGGAAACTCTGAAGGGCTATGTCAGCGATCTCCGCTATGTATTCACTAAGAAAGGCGCTAAGAGTGTAGGCTCGTTTGGCACCATAGGCAATCTGTTCCCCGCAGTCTGGGATTGGGGTGTCTTTTGGAATATTACAGCTTTCATTTCCATCATTCTGGCTGTAATGAATATCTTGCCTATTCCAGGCCTCGACGGAGGTCACATCTTCTTCCTGCTTGTTGAAGCTGTCACCCGCCGTCCACCATCAGAAAAATTCATGGAGCGTGCGCAGATGGTAGGTATGATCCTCCTCTTCGCCCTTATGGCATTGGCTCTTTTCAACGACGCCGTCAAGTTCCTGTTCTGACGAAAAAGGAGTTTCTCAATTAGTTGAATGGGAATCTTCAGAGGAAGTTAAAGGACTACTTCATGAAGGTACAGTCCTTACAATCCTTGATTTCTTTATAACTTAAAGAGGGGATGTGTCACGTTACTGTGAGTGACACATCCCCTCTTTCGTTGTTAAGCGTTCGGCTATTTTGATACAATCAGACAGACTGCATAGGCCGAGATTCCCTCTTCGCGACCAGTGAAGCCGAGATGCTCGGTTGTGGTAGCTTTGATGCTGATGGCATCCGCATCGATGCCCATCACCTCGGCCAGGCATTCCTGCATGGCAGGGATGTGTGGATTAAGTTTCGGGCGTTCGGCACAGACGGTGGCATCGATATTACCTATTCGATAGCCTTTGCCAGCAATCAGTTCAACCGTCTTGCGCAACAATATCTTGCTGTCGATGTCCTTGAACTCAGCGCCTGTGTCAGGGAAATGATAACCTATGTCGCGCATATTGGCAGCGCCGAGAAGCGCGTCGCAGATGGCGTGGACCAGCACGTCGGCATCTGAATGGCCCAGCAGACCAAGTGAATGTTCTATCTTTATTCCACCGAGCCACAACTCGCGCCCGGGAACTAACTGATGTACGTCGAAACCAAAACCGATTCGCATAGAGTGATGATATTGAAGTTGTGTGAAAAGTGCTTGTATAATGGCCTGAGGATGTGCAGAAAGCCCCGCAAGGGAGTAGCTTAGTTGGGATAGCCCCGGAGGGGCGAGTGAATTTAGGCAGGGGTGTAGTGAAACGGAACCCCTGTTGGGTAAGGAAAGAGTATATAGAGCCCCGTCAGGGCGGTGGAATATCTTAAGGGCAGGTCTATGATTACATCAGATGTTTTTCGTCATATTCAATCTGGTATGCATCCAAGAACTCTTTGTACTCATCAGAGAACGATTTCCGACTATGGTGTTGAGGCTGTTTTATAATGTATTGAATAACCTTCGGGACAGCTGATGCACTGACGGAAAACGCACCATAACCTTCTTGCCATGAAAAGGTTCGATAGGATGAGTCGATAGTTTTGATCCAGCGGCTGCTCTCGGCCTTGATTCTTCTGACGAAATCGGGAATAGTAAGGTTCTTTGGGATTGTCGTTAATAGATGTATATGGTCAGGCATGCCTCCTATTTGTATGGGGACACCTCCGATGGATTTTATGATACCTCCAATAAAAGGAAAAATGCGTGGAAGGTCGCAATTGCGCAGGAGTTGTCCAGTAGATTTAACGTGGAATATCAGGTGGACGTTAATTTTAAGGAATGAGTTTCCCATTGTTTTTTTCAGTCGTACCTGCGGCACTCTATTTACTATTTCTATGAGAGCAGGGGTTTCGTTTCACTGCACCCCTGCCTAAATTCACTCGCCCCTCCGGGGCTCAAAAGACGGGAAGTCCATCAGCAGCCCATTTCCTCGCATCCTATAGTTCTCAATTCTTGAGAGTAATTACTCCCCTCCCTCTGGAGGGAGGGGTCGGGGGTAGGTCTCATCTCCTCCTGCGTCCGAACAGATCTTTCATTCCATCGAGGTCGAAGCCGAGGGTGAAGCGCATGGTCTGATCGAGAGGATTAGATTCTGCTGTGGAGAAAACGTAGGCTGCATCGAGCGAGAAAACACTCATCTTGAAACCTGCGCCCGCTGTGATGTACTTACGATTACCTTTGTTGGCCGCTTCATCGTGGTAGCCTACACGGAGGAAAAAACGGTCGTTGTAGGAATATTCAGCACCTACGCTCAACTGCACTTCTTCAAGTTCTTCTTTGAAGCCGTTGGGTGCATCGTGGAAACTCTTGAAGATACCGGCTATGGGCGACACATCATAGTATTCGCGTTGGACGCGGCTTGTATATTCTTCGCCAGCTTCGCCCTCTTCCTGCTTTGGGTAGGTAGGCACAAGTAACTTGTTGGCATCTGCCGCTATGGAAAAGCGGTTGTATTCGTCGAAGGGAATGGTCAAGTTCAAGCCAAAACGCAAATTCGTTGGAATGAACTCGGCATTGTCGTCGCCACCGTAGCTGATTTTCGAACCAATATTGTTGATGTTCAATCCTATGCCAAGTCCACATTCGCGATTGCCCATCATGATATAGTTGTTGTAGTACATGGCAATATCCGCCGCGAAAGCTTTTCCTGGTGACGATTCAGAGGTGTAGTCATAGGTGATGTCCGAGTAAATGAAACGCATACCAACGCCCATCGAGAATGTTTCCGAGAGCATTCGTGAGTAGGCTGCATCAATAGCGAATTCATAGGGGTTGATGGTCATGCCCTCGATTGCTGAACCAGAAGCATTATCCCAAAGCGAAACTTCACCCAGCGAGAAATAGCGCAGCGAAGCACTGATGGCCGAATAGTCGCCTATGCGATAGAAACTGGAAACATTGGCTAAATTAATGTCGTCGACAATCTTGCGCAACCATGGTGTATAGCTGACGCCTAAGCCGGCACGACCCACGCAGAACGGATATTTGGCGGGGTTCCAGAATTGCGAGTTGACGTCGGCCTCGGTTGCTGCGCCAACGTCACCCATACCGCCGCCGCGTGCATCAGGGGCGATAGCCATGGATGTAACGCTCGTGGTTACAGGATTGAACATGTTACGCTTGTCTTGAGCCGAAACGGTAACGGCAAGGATGCAGGCTACACATGTCACGATGTATTTGACTACGTTTTTCATATTATGTATGCAAACTATTGTATATTTTATAGAACGGGTTTGGGGGCCGTTTTATTGTCTACGGTTGATAATGATTTTCTCGCTTTTCGATTTTGAGGTTATTCCATCGCAACTTACGGTGACCGTATACAGGTAAATACCGCTGCCTAAGGGGAATCCGCTGCCAGTTGTCAGGTTCCATGGCACACGGTAAAGGCCGGCAGTGCTGTTGCCATTGATTGTCTTGTGCCAAAGGTTACGGCCTGCAAAGTCGTAGACATTAATGGTGAATTGGCATTGGCTACCTGGCCGGTCGTAGCTGATAAGGAAAGCTGTCTCGGTAGTTGCAGGGTTTGATGTGGTACTCACAGCGAGGAGCTGCGGCTTGATAGAGGGGTCGGTGTTGAAGTTCAATGTTGCAGTTGAAGTGTTGCCCAGTAAATCCCATGCGCGGAATGTCAGGGAATGTCGGCCCGTCTCAAGTGTGGGAATAGGGAAGGCTACGCTGCCCGTGCTATAGTCGCCGAAAGCGCTTGTGAAATAGTCGTTCAGCGAGTAGGTCGTTGCTGCAGAGTTGTCAATGACCAGTTCAAGGTCGCGCCCCAGACCTGAGCCAAAATGGTTTATGCCGCTGGGGTCTTCAAGTTGGGCAACGAAGAGAGGAGATGTTGGGACGTTGTCTCCATCTTCGAAAGCATCGGTACCTAAATATGCTTTTATCTTCGGACCTTCATTGTCGGTGAGTGCTTCGGCGGTTCCACCCACTAAGAAATCTTCGCAATAACCGTTGGCTTCGGTTTTGTGATCGTTAGACAAGGCATAGAATATCATGCGACCTGGTTCGTCGCTATATTGGATGTCTATTGGAATCGGTACGGTAAAGCTGAAATGCCCATTAGCTATACTATCGGAGCCTTCGAAGAGGAGGTGGTCGAAGGTGTCAAACTCAAAAGGCTCATCAGCTTCGCCGTCGTTGTTGAAACATACTACACGGCGTTTGCTGTCGTAGAGGTGAGTGTTTATCACACCCTGGAAACCGTTCAGGATGTTCTTGTCGCCATCTTCTACGTGACCACTCAGTCGCACTTTTCCACCCGCTTTGAATTGGTAGTCACTTGGAATATCCGCAATAGCCTGCCCGTCGATGCTGTCCAGTATGACGTGGTTCTGGTGGCTGGCAAAACGGAGGGCGGGATCGCCTAAAAGGGCATAATGCAGTTTGTTCTGAAAGTAGTGGTTCTCTTTTCCCACAAGATTGGCTTTGCTCAGGCGTACGGCATCGCCCAAGGAAGCAGGTCGGCCACATTCATCAACTCCACAGAGGGCCTTGCAGAACTGAATGTTGAGCTCGTAGTTCTTATTGGCGTAAACCGTTCGCGCAGTACCATAGAAGGCTACAGCCCCTCCATTAGGGTTGAGGATAGTGGTTTCGCCGACATTGTCTTTCTGCGTGTCGAAAGGCATGACGTCGCATGCAGCTGTAACCCAAAGAGGCGCTCTGGGTGAAGAGAAACTGGCAAAATCTTCTAAACGTAGTACTTGCTCATGTGAGAGGCAATAGGTCGCAGCATGACCTACATAGTTGACCATGAGTGCGCCATCCTCCATCTGCCGGTTAATGATGCGCTTCACTTCAGGATAAGTGTTGCCTGTACTGGAGCTTTGACGATAATAGGCGTCCCACATCACTTTGTGGATTTCTATCTCGGGGAAGGCCTTTGAGAATTTGATGGCAACCGAATCGGTCATCCACAGATGTTGGTTGTTGTCGCCGTCGTCGCCAAGGAAGAGCGCTGTGTTCTTCCACGATCCTGCATACGTCGATTCAATATATGCTATGGTCTTGTCTACAAGTCCTTTTGCTTCAGCTTTTGTACGCACTGGGAAACGACCGATACCGAGATCGACCTTTTCGGATGTGATGTTTGTACCTTCGCCATCGTCAAGCAACCCGAAGTAGTCTTCCATTACATAGGAGTTCACGTCGTGCCATGAGTTGATGCTCTCATAGCACAAGAGAAAGTTCTCGGGCTTCTGATTAATCCAATAATTGGTAATCATGCGATTGTCCCATGCCGCATCTCCGAAGAGGAGTAGGAAACGGGGCCTGTCCTCAGGCGTGTCGGCAGCTCGGTCATAAAGCATTTTCATGAATCGCCGATAGGCTGTGGCATCGGGCGTTCCGCTTGAAAACTCATTATAGATTTGGTCCGCACGTACCACGGTCACGCGTAGGCCATCTGTTTTGCGATGTACTTCTGCCAATCGCTCAGCTTCGCTGTCGAAGATGCCGCTGGCAGGTGTGATGATAATCATGTCCTGCGGACCTAAGGCATGAAGGTCCTGATTGGGGACAGAAGTCGAAAGGGTCACTTGAGGCAAGGCACTCAGAATGTTGGCATCGAAGGCTATATAGCTGTGCGCATTGCCGTCGCCAACGATGTTGACACGATAGATATTCTTGCCATCAGCCACGCTGGTCTGGCCTTCTATGGCCATGGCCGGTTGTCCGGGCTCTGCCAGCTGCCATAGTTGTGGTTTCTGGCCCGTTGCATATTCGATGCAAAATGTCTCGCCCGTGGTTTGTGGTGACATGGTGAATTGTATCTGTGGCTTTGCTGCGTCAATTTTCATCTCACCGGTATAAGTGAGTTCGAAATAGTTGAGGCGTGCGCTGTTGCCGCTGGTTGTGCTCAATGTGATGGCAGTCGAGGTCTCGGGCGCCTTGAGATTACGGTAGGTCCTTGAGACCTGCGTCGCATAATAATACTCGCCCAAAGATGTGATGGAGAATTGTTGCAGTGGCTCTCCATTATAGGTTGGTTTCACAAGGGTTTCCTTGTCGGCCGCAGCGGTAAAGTTGATGAGGAGCGTTGCCTTGGATGAATCGTGGACATAAGTGGGCAACTGCAGTGTATAGCTTCGGCTGTTGCCGTTGGCATAGTCATAGTTTTCAAACAATTGACTACCCCCTTGGTACCATGCAAACTCCTGAGGATCGAGGGTAGCGTAAGCAGTGAAAGAGTTGACGCTGGCCTGTGAACCAGTCCAGTCAATGGCGCTGTTGAAGTTCTGCGTTTCAATGGAGGTTGTAGCCCCTTGAGTTTCGGTGACGAAGTAGTAGGCTTCACGCGCATAATGGTTGATGGCATGGAATCCCCTGCGCCAGGTCATGAGTCCGTTGGCGTAGAAAACATAGCCGTCGTTTGTAGGCAGAAGTGCCACTGGCTCAAGGTCGTCCCAGTCGGCATCTGCATCGATAATCTCGTCCTGCCGGTGGCCGCCGTAACCGTAGATTTGTATGTGGCTTGGGTCGGTGAAACCTAAAGAGCGCAACTGACTGTTGGTGATGCGGTAGAGTCCATCCTCTTTGACACAAATCTTAGCCCATTTCCCACTTGCAAGAACACTTGAGGCTACATAGCGGCCGGTAGTAGTATCCGTTGTGGCTTTCCTTTTGACGCGGAATGTCTGATGCGCAGCCTTACGGGGCGTGGCAATAATCTCAATCTTGGCGCTAAGAAGTTTCTTGAAGCTTTGCCCTTGACGTACAATAGGTACGAAACTAATGTCAAACATACCCGTTCCACGACTTATACCGAGAGAGGATTCTACGATAAGGCTGTCGGCTATCTGGTCGCTGAAGCGTTGAGCCAATTTCAATTCTCTTGCGTTCAGAGCCCCCCACTCAGGGTAACGGAGCCGCACGGAATAGGTGTACTGTCGATAATCAGTTTCCAACGGTATGACTTCCGAATAAACGGGCAGCAGACTATCCGTACACAGCTCCTGCCAGTTGAGCCGCGTAAAATCGCTCTGTGCAAGGGCGCATATCTGTCCGAAGCACAGAAGGCATGCTATAATGAGTTCTTTCCTTATCGTTTTCAATATAAGAGTGTAATGCTTTATTTGACATTAAAGTCCAGCACAGCTTCGTCTTCGAGCCATCCTGTCAGGTGATCGTCAATCTGTACCGTGCCAGCTCCGGCAGGCGTTCCCGTGAAAATGAGGTCGCCCATCTTCAGCGTGAAGAACTGACTGATGTAGCTAACCAGCTCGTCGACAGTGTGCAGCATGTCGGCCGTGTGTCCCTGTTGCACTGTCTGCCCATTGATGTCGAGATGGAAGCTAAGATTTTGGACGTCCTTTCCCAGCTGGTCCTTAGGGATGAACTTCCCGATAGCGGCAGAGCCGTCGAATCCTTTGCAGATATCCCAGGGCAACCCCTCGGCTTGCAGCTGTTCTTGTAGGTCGCGGGCAGTAAAGTCAATGCCCACGGTGACGGCATCGTAATAGCGATGTGCAAATCGCAATGGCACCGACCGCCCGAGTCTGCTGATGCGAACGACCATTTCTGCTGCATATCCGCATTGCTTTGTAAAGTCGGGGATGAAGAACGGACGGCCATGGGTCAACAAGGCAGAGTCTGCTTTGGTTGCGATGACAGGAGCCTCTGTCTTATATAACGGATAATGGAGCTTTTTATTGTGCTCTGTGTAGTTTGTTTGGCGAACTTCTGTTGCGACTGTGCTATCTGCAAGATCGCTTGCATGGCTCAGGTTGCCCCGGAAGTTCATTTCTGCTGTAAATATCTTCATGATGCGTTTGCAAAGGTAGCCTTTAATTGTAAAAAGGCAATGATTTTAGGGGCAAAAAATGACGTCAGTCATTATCAGAACCGTGAAAAAGCAGCTTTCCTTGACTTTAAATATTCATTGGTTCGGCAAAAGATTTCGGTTACGACCTTATGCGTCTAAGGACATGTCCTTATTCGATTATTGACCCGTTCTTAACAGTCCCACTTCCGGAAGCTAATTTGCTCGGCTCATGTTTTATCTGTCTTCTGTGTAATACCTATTGACGTTGTTCGCTTTTCTTGAGAACATGATGTTGCAAAGGCATGAATCGCTATCTCGATTGCCTGGAATAGCCGCAGATAGGATAAAAAAAGTCCGTCAACGGTCTAGACTGTTGACGGACTTGTATTTGAATGTATTAAGTTGGCATTCCAACGTCTCTATGTTTCGAGACAATGATGTGCCGACTTAACAGGAGTGCTTACTCGGCACGGAGGGTGAAGCGCTTGAAGGCGGTCACTGTGAGCTCCTTGTCAATGCTCTGAAGGTACTGGGCAACGGTCATGTTCTTGTCCCAGATGAATTCCTGCTCAAGGAGGCAGTTCTCCTTGAAGAACTTCTTCAGACGGCCCTGAGCGATGTTCTGAATCATCTGCTCGGGCAGGTTTGCAGCCTTTTCCTCAGCAACCTTCACCTTGAGCTCGCGAACCATCTGAGCCTGCTCGGGGGTGATCCAGCCCTTAGCCATGTTGCTCTCGATGTGGTCGTCGCTGTCTACGTGTGCAGGGTTGACGCCAGCCTTGCGGATAGCAGCCTCAACGGCTTTGGCAATCTGCTCTTCCTTGGTCTTTTCGATAGCTACGCGGAGTTCGCTGTCGATGACTTCCTGAGCGACATTGCTCTGGTCTACGGCAACGGGGTTGGCACTGGCAACCTGCATGGCTACGTTCTTGCCTACGGTAGCATCTTCTGTGCACTTGTTCAAGGCAACCATGGTGCAGAGCGTGTGCTTGTTCTGGTGGTCGTAAGAAGCGATGCACTCACCTTCGATGACGCTGTAGCCATCGAGCTCCATCTTTTCGCCGGTGATACCGCTGCGGTCTACGACAGCATCGGCCACGGTTGTGCCATTCAAGGGAAGGGCTTTAACCTCGTCGAGTGTCTTGCAGCGTGCAGCTACAGCAGCGTCGAGGATGTCCTGTGTGAGCTTAACGAAGTCGGCGTTGTTAGCTACGAAGTCGGTTTCGCACTTCAAGGCGATGATAGCAGCGAAATTGCCATCAACCTTCACCAGTACGCAACCTTCGCTGGCTTCGCGGTCGCTACGCTTTGCAGCTACTGCCTGACCCTTCTTACGGATAATCTCGATAGCGGGGTCAATCTCGCCATTGGTCTCTTCGAGGGCCTTTTTGCAGTCGGCCAGACCTGCGCCAGTCATTTCGCGCAGCTTTTGTATATCTTTGATTGATACAGCCATTTTTGTAGATGAAATAATGAAAGAATGAAAAGTGAAAAATAAATTTTAGCTGTTCGGCCTGTAGGGGAGTCTGCAAAGAAAGTGAAGAATGTCAAGTGATTTTTCACTTTTCATTCTTTCACTTTTTTGTTGATGACTCGCAGGCCAATTCAGCTTACTCCTCTACGGGAGCCTCAGCCTCTGTTTCCTCAACGCGTGCGCTCTGCTTAGCAGCTTTCTCCTGCTTTTCGGCAGCAGCCTCAGCGTCTACGCGCTCAGCCTTACGCTCCTCGAGACCTTCGGCGATGGCAGCGCAGCAAGCTTCGAGAATTACTTCTACAGACTTGTTGGCGTCGTCGTTAGCGGGAATTACGAAGTCTACGTTTGAGGGATCGGAGTTGGTGTCAACGATACCGAACACGGGAATGCCAAGGCGGTTGGCTTCGCGAACGGCGATTTGCTCTTTCAGCACGTCAACGACAAAGAGAGCTGCGGGCAGACGTGTGAGGTCGGCAACGCTACCGAGGTTCTTCTCGAGCTTAGCGCGCTGGCGGCTCACCTGAAGAGCCTCGCGCTTGCTGAGGTTGGCGAAAGTGCCGTCGGCGGTAAGCTTGTCGATGTTGGCCATCTTCTTCACAGCCTTGCGGATTGTGGCGAAGTTGGTGAGCATGCCGCCGGGCCAGCGCTCGATGACGTAAGGCATGTTGATAGAAGTAGCTTTCTCAGCTATAACGGGCTTGGCCTGTTTCTTAGTAGCAACAAAGAGAATCTTGCGGCCGCTCTTGGCGATGTTCTTAAGAGCCTCAGCAGCCTCGTCGATCTTTACCACGGTCTTGTGGAGGTCGATGATATGAATGCCATTCTTCTCCATGAAGATGTATGGAGCCATGGCGGGGTTCCACTTGCGCTTGAGGTGACCGAAGTGGCAACCTGCCTCAAGCAGTTGGTCGAAATTAGTTCTTGACATAATTGTTTTTTAGTTGATGAGTTGACCTGTTAACAAGTTCTTCGCGGCGAAGCGAGCTGTGCTCGGACGGGCATGTTGTCTGTCATCTTGTTAATCTTTCAACTCGGGTTGGTTTACTTTCTTTTTTGTTGTTTCTCAACCAACCTCACGGTAGTCCTCGGGGAATCCGTAAGGTTTAGATACTAAACGCAATCTATGCAGCCCAGCAAACTGGTGCCGATATCTTAACGTTTGCTGAACTGGAAGCGACGACGAGCCTTTGGCTGACCTGGCTTTTTACGCTCAACCTCACGGGGATCACGTGTCATGAAGCCATTAGCACGGAGGGCTTTTTTGTCTTCGGCATTGATTTTTACGAGTGCACGGGCGATAGCGAGGCGGAGAGCCTGGCTCTGACCTGTGTAGCCGCCACCGAAGAGGTTTACTTTGATGTCGTATTTCTCTGTGACGTCAAGCAGAGCAAGGGGCTGCTTAACGACATACTGAAGGATTGAGCTGGGGAAGTACTCCTGAAGGTCCTTCTTGTTGATGGTGATTTTGCCAGTGCCCTCTGAGAGGTAAACACGGGCAACGGCGCTCTTGCGGCGACCTAAAGCGTTAACTACTGCCATTTCTGCTTATTTGTAGAGGTTAATATCAATGGCCTTGGGGCTTTGAGCCTCATGCTTGTGCTCAGGACCCTCGTAGATGTAGAGGTTGGTGAGCAGGCGAGCGGCCAACTTGTTTTTGGGTAACATGCCTTTTACGACGCGGCGCACGAGCTTCTCGTAGCCGTTGGGCTTAGCGATGATGTCAGCGGGTGTGCTGGCCTTCTGTCCACCGGGGTACATGCTGTAGCGGAGGTAGACGCGGTCGGTCATCTTCTTACCGGTGAGCTGAATCTTGTTGGCATTTACGATGATTACATTGTCGCCACAGTCTACGTGCGGAGTAAACGATGGCTTGTACTTGCCACGCAGCAGTTTGGCTACTTTCGAAGCCATGCGGCCGAGAACCTGATCGGTAGCGTCAACGACTACCCATTCCTTCTTGGCTGTAGCTTTGTTGGCAGAAATGGTCTTGTAACTTAAAGTGTCCATTTTTCTGTTTTGTACTTCTGTTTGTTACTACTAATATTATTAATGTGTCTCTTTAGCCGGGCTTGCACCGGCACGCTTTTTTGCATTCTGCGATTCACTAACCGCTTTCACAGGCCAATGAGAAAAGCTATTAACACGCAGAAAAAGAGCACCTTAAGGGTGACTCTGATAATAATCGGCTTGCAAAGGTACTGCTTTTTCGTGAATTGACAAGTTTTTTTGCCGATTTTTTTGTTTGGAGCACATTGATTATTAAATAAAAAACTCCCCTACAAGTATGCGGTGGGTGCTTGTAGGGGAGGGTAGTGGTCAGAATCCGATACGCGGTCGGGGCCGCGGAACATCTATGGGCTGTATGTCGGCCGGGGTGAGTAGCAGCAGTTGCTTGCTGTCGGTAGGGCTTTCGCTGACACAGCGGCGGGCATGTCGGATGTAGATGCGCTCCAGCTGGTTGGCTACGAAGCGGGCATTGCCCCACGATTGCGGGTCGCGCTGCTTGTAGGCTGATGCGAGCATGTCCTTGAACTTCTGCCAGGCATCTTCGGTGAAGCTGTACTGGTACTCGCCAATGCGGCGGGAGGTGATTTCGATGAGCTCGTCGACGGTGAAGTCGTTGAACTCGAAACGGTTGGGGAATCGTGAGGTCAGTCCTTGGTTTGTGTCGAGCAGTTGCATCATCGGTTCCCTGTAGCCGCAGAGTACTACGGCGATGTCGCGCTGCTTCTCGTCGGCCAGCACCTCCATGAGCAGCTGCAGCACCAGTCGTCCTGGGTCTTGTTCGTGCTTGCTTACGAGCAGGTAGGCCTCGTCGATCATCAGCACGCCTCCTTTTGCCAGCTCAAGTGCATGGCGTACATTTGATTCTTCGTCGCCCCAACGCGAGCCAACGAATGTGCTGCGGTTGGCTACTACGACGTGCCCTTTCGACAGGACGCCTGCCTCGTGAAGCAGCGACCCGAAGATCTTGCAGACGGTGGTCTTGCCTGTGCCGGGCTGTCCGAGGAAGATGCTGTGGAGCGACACTTCGTGTGTCTTTGCCCCAGGGAAGGCCGTTCGTACCATCGCGTTGTAGCGGTTCAGTGCCAAGAGCTCGTCGATACGTGCCTTGATGTCTGCGCAGCCGACGAGTTTGTCTAACTCGTTTCGCGGGTTGGGCAGTGGCTGCAGGATGGTCACCTTAGCCTTGAATTTGCTTTGCGAATCCTCAAGGTTGGGTTCGGCAAGGTCTGTGCACAGTTCACTGTTGGAAATCGCTGTGTCTGCGTTATCATTTTCTGCATGGTCTGCGTCGTTTTCACCGACGTTGCCTGTGGATGTGCCGCAGATGTCTTCGTCGCATTCTGCCTCCTTTTCGGTTGGGCTGTTGATGAAGTCGTCAATCAGCTCTTGGAGAATGCTGTCGGTCTCCGTCTCGTGGGCAACCTCTGTGGCTTTAGGGTCAGGTCGTTTCACGATGCTTTCGATGGCTGCCATGATGTTGGGGCCATAAGGAAGGTCGTCGTCGGTGTTGACTTCCACCCTCCATCGCTTGAGGCCTTTCAAGTTGTCGATGACTGAGATGTCCTGATCCTCCCATTCTTCTTTCATGTCGTCGGCATTGAGGAATTTGCTTTCCGATAGCAGTACGCCCCACAGATCGAATGTGTCGATGTGTGCTTCCCTCAGTTTCATCTTGATCAGCCTGATGCTTTCAACGAGTTGCCACACGGGGCTTACGCGATGGCTTTCCTCGGTGAAGTAGAGTGGTACTTCGCCGTGGACGTATCTCTCGTCGGCCAATTCGTCAAGGTTGCCATAGTTGTCGATGCAAACCACTACGATGCATGCTTTGTGGACGTAGACGTAGATATCGTTGTTCTCCAGAAAAGGGCTTATGCCTTTCAGGTGAACAGAGTAGACGGCATAGTTGTCTGCAAGTCGGTCAAGGTGTCTTTCGATTGAGGCTCGGCTTTGCTTGCGAAAGCCGTCGATAAGTCTGTAAGTGTTCTCCATAATCAAATCTGAAATCATTCATCAAAGATGTAAATCACATACGTAAAGCCCTTACGGATAAGGGCGCAAGAGAGAACGGGCCAATGCTTGCGCACGAGCCCGTAGTATCCATAGAGATTTCAGTGTCTGTAATCCCTATCACAAAAAACGACCGTTGTACAATAAATCAAAGAGCGCACATCAACCCCGCTTCAGGAACGCACAAATGACAGCGTCGCCAAGCAAATGCTTCGCGAGGCCGCGGCACGGCTGCCGAGCTGGTTAATGCAGTTACTTCTCATGTACAGAAAAAATGTTTTTTGTGATAGTTCGTGTCTTTCGACGGCCCAAAAGTAGATGATTTTCTGCACCAGGCCAAGGCTTTTTCATGGATTCGTCGGTTTTTAACATTTCTAAAGCCTTTTTTGTGTTTTTAGCTCAAATAAATCACCTTTCATCGTTCCCCGTTCACCATTTCTTTGTACCTTTGCGCCCACAATCCGAAGGCTGCACTGAGCAGTCGAAACTCATTTCCTGAAGATTATGTCTAAGAATAGATTCTTTCAGATAGCCTTTCTGGCGGCTTTGTCGGCGGCGATGTTTCTCTCTTCGTGCAACAAAGGAGAGACGTATGCCGACCAGAAGAATAAGGAGCGCAAGGCCATCAACTCTTTTCTCAACCGCGACGTGGCCTTGCTGACCAACGATGGCGACACGGCCATCCATGTAGGTCACATCAATGTCATTAGCGAAGCGCAGTTCTTAAGTCAGGACAGCACCACGGACGTCAGCAAGAACGAGTACGTCTTGTTCTCCGGAACGGGTGTCTACATGCAGATTGTGCGTAAGGGCGCCGGCGAGAAATTGCAGCATGGGCAGTCGAAACGAGTCATTGTCCGGTATCTTGAGTACAATATCCTTACCGACAGCATACAGTCGCGCTCCGATGTGCTGTACTATTCTACTACTCCCGACATCATTGACATCTCTAATTCCTATGGCACTTTCACGGCCTCGTTCAACACCGCGAACGGCGGCGGAGCTTTCTACCGTATCTACAACTCTACGGTGGTGCCGAAGGGATGGCTGGTTCCGTTCACATACATCCGTATTGGCCGTCAGGTGAATGCCGACGACAAGATTGCCAAGGTGCGCATGATTGTACCACATTCCCAGGGGCAGGCCAATGCGCAGTCGGGCGTGTACCCGTGCTTCTACGAGATTACGTTCCAGGAGATGCGCGACTGAGACGGACGTAATCCGTCTTCACGATCGGATTCTCGTAGGCCGCCACTTGCTCCTTCCGCAAACAGATAAAAGGCCATCGGAGAAGACGACTCGGTTAAACAGAAAATGGGGATATGCCAACCGTTTTGGTTGACATATCCCCATTTCTTTGTTTGGTTGCGAATCAGTAAGGCGAGACGAAGGGAAGGGCCGTTCCACAATCATTTGATGGGAGATTGTGTCGTGCTCGTCTGATGCGTTGTTGCAGGATGATGACCCGTCTTGACCCTTGTTTCATTTTTGTTTCTGTAGGCTGCTTGGGCAAACACGAACAGGAGCTCTTCCCGATGCACCTAAGAGAATTGGCCGATGCACCTAAGAGAATTGGCCAACACGCCTAAGAGAATTGGCTGATGCACCTAAGAGAATTGTTCAACGTGACCAAGAGTGTGGCAAAGGTTCACATTACTTCGATGATGTCGCGTATATCTGTTGTGTAGAATGGCGAACGGAGGGTGTGCAGGATGCTGTTGCGGAAAGTCGTGGCTTTGCCCGTTGTGGGGTCAGGCGCACGCATGGCACTGGCCAGTTGCAGGCTTTCGTCGCCGAGGCTATGGTTCACCTTGTCGGCCACGAGAGACAGCTTCGTGAATTTCTGTTTCAGCTCGATGGGCGTGTCGAGGAAGCTCGTTTGCATCTCGTCGGCTGGCACTGTGCCGCTGACGACGACGCCGGCACGTTTCCATTGGTAGCCTTTGCGCAGACAGGTGTCCAAGGCTCGGAGCGCAGCAGCCGTGATTTCGGGGTCGGACAAGGCCGGTGCGGGCAATGCTATGGTATGCGAGAGACTGCTCTGGGCAAGGTCGTCGCGGAAAGGGTTCGTAGAGATGAATGTCGTAACGTATTGTGCCATGCTGCGTTGTTGCCGTAGCTTGAAGGCACAACGGGCGGCAAACGACGAAATGGCCACAGCCAGTTCGTCCCTCGTTGTCAGCATCTTCGGAAAACTGCGACTGGTGCAGATGGTTTGCTTGCGTGGCAGGTGCTCCAAGGCTATGCAGTCGCGTCCGTGCAGTTCCTGCCACGTTCGCAGGCCGGTGACGGTCATCGCACGCCTAACACTCTCGGCATCCATCTGTGTGAAGTCGAGCGCCGAGCGTATGCCTGCCGCTTCAAGGCGCATGGCCGTGCGGCGTCCTATGCCCCAGACATCAGCTACGGGGAACATGGCCAGCGCCTTCTGCCGCCGTTCTTCCGTGTCGATGACACAGCACTTGCGGTAGCCGGCATAGCGCTTGGCAAACTTGCTGGCCACCTTCGCCAACGTCTTCGTGGGGGCTATGCCTATGCTTACGGGCATACCTGTCCAGCGCCGCACCTTGGCTGCCAGCGCTTCGCCCCATGCCTTGACGTCCGTATCGCTGTATTGCGACGAGGGAAGCGTCAGAAAGGCTTCATCGATACTATATATAAATATGTCGGGCGCGCTCGCGCGTAAAAGGCTCATCACCCGGGCCGACATGTCGCCATAGAGCGTGTAGTTGCTGCTCAGGGCATGAATCTCCTTTCCGGGAAAACGCTCTGCCAACTGGTAGAACGGCAAACCCTCGGGCACCCCCAGTGCCTTAGCCTCAGGAGAGCGGGCCACGACGCAGCCGTCGTTGTTCGAGAGTACGACTACAGCCTTGCCTTCGAGCGCCGGATTGAATACCCGTTCGCACGAGACATAGCAATTATCGCAGTCGACGAGAGCGTACATCATCTCTTGGTTTTGTCGGCAAAAATACATATTCTTTTCTAAACCCAAGCCAATCGGGCACATGTTTTTCGGTTGCATGACGCTATAGGCCCAAGGGCGCGTCAATAACCCTGAAAGGTTTTGGCAGATGAGGCCAAGCGCTTGTAGGTGAAAACAACTGGCTTTGCCTCCGGACGCTTGACCTTGTGCTTTATTATGACTGACCTCATCCCTTGGAGTGGCCGTCAGCATCGCAAATTGTACCCTGACACATTTTTGCCAACGGCAATGTCCATGCTGAAAAATTAACGGTGTGGGCAATAAAATCCGAAGGCAATGTCGTGCATAAGGCATATTTTGATTACCTTTGCCGTCGAAAAGATGATCTGCGATATGCCTAACGAAGTAGAATTTCTTACCATCGAAGTGGGCCCCGAAGTCTCGCTCCCGTTCTTTCCCGAGGGCATAAGGGCGGGCTTTCCCTCGCCTGCGACCGACTATGAGGAAGAGTCAATCGACCTCAACCGCGAGCTCATACAGCATCGCGAGGCCACGTTCTATGCCCGCGTCAAGGGCGAATCGATGGTGGAGGCGGGAATCATGCCGGGCGATTTGCTCGTGGTGGATCGTGCCGTCGAGCCGCAGCACGGCGACATCGTCGTAGCTTTTGTGGGCGGCGAGGACGAGGGCTTTACCATAAAGGAACTCGACCTCTCGGAAAAGGACCGAGGCACGGTGTGGCTTGTACCTCACAACAAGAGCTACAAGCGTATACGAATAACGCCCGAACAATCGGGCGTTATCTGGGGAGTGGTAACCTATTGCATACACAAGAGCCTGAACCGTACACGCTGATTATAAGACAATGTGTTAAACATTGATTTCCAACTGTGCAGCCGAGTCGGCCTGAGTCGGGCAACCTTATAGGGCCAGTGCCTGCATTCAACAAGTTAACCTTTATTATTTCTGCGTATAAAGCGCATGCGCGCTTGACCACTTTTCGTGTATCAGCTATTCTTTAGGGCTTAGACCCATAGCCAGGGCTTTGCGGTCGACAAAGGCCAGGGCGGCATCGTGCTCGTTGGGAATCACGCCGTCGAGGATGGCGTCTTTGACAGCCTCTTTGAGCACGCCAACGGGCCGCGAAGGTGTGAGACCATAGCGCTCCATGATTTCGTCGCCCGTCACAGGCGGCTGGAAATTGCGGATACGGTCGCGCTCCTCAAGGTCGACGAGCTTTCGGCGTACAAGCTGGAAATTGTCGAGGAAACGCTGCTTGCGTTGCTCGTTCTTCGACGTGATGTCGGCCTCGCACAGCAGCATAAGATCGTCAATATCATCGCCAGCCTCAAACAAAAGTCGGCGTACGGCCGAGTCGGTTACCTCATCGTCGGCGATGGCAATAGGTCGCATGTGCAAGCTTACAAGCTTTTGAACATATTTCATACGCTCATCCATCGGCAGCTTCAGCCTTCGGAAAATTTGAGGCACCATCTTCTCGCCTATATAATTGTGGTTGTGGAAAGTCCACCCTTGAACTGGGTCCCAACGTTTCGAGCGCGGTTTGCCTATGTCGTGCAGCAAGGCTGCCCAGCGCAACCAAACTGAAGCCTCCAATGTATCTTTCTGCAAGGGAGTATTCTTGTCTTCGCCTGTGGCTTCTGCTTCAGCTTCTTCGCTTGCAGATGAGAGTTGCTCGCGTTGCTTTTTCACGACATTCGTCAACACCTCAAGCGTATGCCAGAAATTGTCCTTGTGGGCGCGTCCGCCTCGGGATTCAACTCCTTGAAGAGCTGCCAACTCGGGGAAGATGAAGTCGAGCAGGCCGCACTGGAACAAGAGTTCCCATCCGCGAGCCGGAGCATCTGAAGCCATGATCTTCTGGAGTTCGTCGGCTATGCGCTCGCCTGAGATGATGCTGATGCGTTCACGGTTGCGGTGGAGCGCCTCGAAGGTCTCAGGCTCTATCTCAAAGTTGAGCTGTGTGGCAAAACGTATGGCACGCATCATGCGCAGAGGATCGTCGGAGAAGGTCACGTCAGGGTCGAGGGGCGTGGCAATGATGCGGTCTTCGAGATCCCAAATGCCATTGAACGGATCCACGAGTTCGCCGAAGCGTTCGCTATTGAGGCACACGGCTAAGGCGTTGATGGTGAAATCGCGACGCTGCTGATCGTCCTCAAGAGTGCCGTCCTCGACGACGGGCTTGCGCGAGTCGTGGCTATAGCTCTCGCGGCGGGCGCCTACGAACTCCACTTCCAGATTCTTGCCCTTCACCTGTGCTGTGCCAAAGTTGCGGAAGACACTCAGATGAGCGCCTCGGCCCAAACGCTTGCACACAGCCTTTGCCAACTCGATGCCGCTGCCTACGCACACCACGTCGATGTCCTTCGACGGCCGCTCAAGAAATAAATCGCGGACGTAGCCTCCCACGACATAACATTCCACGCAGAGGTCGTCGGCCGCTTGACCGATAGTGTGAAAGATGGGGGCCGACAGGAGTTCTGTGAGTTGCTGGCGAGAGAGTTGACGCATGGGAACTGTAGGATGGATTACTGATGGCGAATTCCGAATTCCGAAAGACGAATCACCGATGAAGAATGATGAAAAGTGAAAGTTTAAGGCGATAGAGAGTTTAAGCCTTGTTAAAATCGATGCAAAAGTAATAAAAAAGGTTGAGTAATGGCGGACGAAAGCTGAGTTTTTTAAATAAACTTGTACTTTTGCAGTTAAGATGATACGCCAAGCATACATATTAATTGTATTGACGGGAATGGCCGCAGCCTTTACGTCGTGCAAATCGACCGAAGAGGCTTCGGAACTGATGGCCGAGGTGCAGCTCGATGAAGCGCGACAGCTCATGAGCAGCAAGCAGTTTGCAGCCGCGCGCGACACAATCATGAGCCTGAGACGTCAGCATCCCACTGCCCTTAATGTGCGGCGGGCTGCTATACTGACTCTCGATAGTGTGGAGCTGATGGAGACCCGCGACAGCATAGAGCGCTACGAGAGGCTCCTGCACGCCGAACAGGAAGCTTTCGAGCTGATGCAACCTCGAATCGAGGGTAAGACGAATGAGGCATACTATGTCCAGCAACGTCGCCTTTTCGAGATGCGGCAACATTTCGATGAATTGTGTGCCAAGGCCAAGTTCTATGTCCGCAAACTCGATATTGATGCAGCTGGAGAACGTTAATGATAAAGAGAAACAAAAAAGGCTCCGCAACGTGTGTTGCGGAGCCTTTTTTGTTGTTATGTTTGGATGATGGCTTAGAACGCTGCGTTCTTCGGCGTGCGGGGGAAGGGGATAACGTCGCGGATGTTCTGCATACCCGTGACGAACAGGATGAGACGCTCGAAGCCAAGGCCAAAGCCGGCGTGCGGGCAGCTTCCCCAACGACGCGTGTCTACGTACCACCATAGGTGGGTCTTGTCCATCTCGCGGCGCTCAATCTCGCCCATAAGCTTGTCGTAGTCCTCTTCACGAACGCTGCCGCCGATAATCTCGCCGATGGCAGGGAAAAGAACATCGGTGCCTTGCATAGTAGGACCGGGAGCAACAGCTCCGCGGTAGCCTACGGATGCCCCTTCGGGATTGGCTGCGTCGACGGGCGTATTCTGCTTCATGTAAAACGACTTGAAGGCGCGCGGGTAGTCGGTCATGATGACGGGCTTGCGGAAGTGCTCCTCAACAAGGTAGCGCTCGTGCTCGCTGGCCAAGTCGTCGCCCCACTGACAAGGGAACTCGAACTTGTGGCCGTTCTTGATAGCTTCCTGCAAGATGCGGATACCCTCGGTGTAGGGCAAGCGAACGAAGTCTTCTTTCAGAACGCCTTGGAGGCGCTCGATAAGGGTCTTGTCGATCATCTTGTTGAGGAACTCGAGGTCGTCCTGGCAGTGCTCCAGCGCCCAGCGGACACAGTATTTAATGAAATCTTCCTCCAAGTCCATGAGTTCTTCCTGATCGAGGAAGGCTACCTCAGGCTCAATCATCCAGAACTCAGCCAAGTGGCGAGGAGTGTTGGAGTTCTCGGCACGGAAGGTAGGACCGAAGGTGTAGATGGCACCGAGCGCTGTTGCTCCGAGCTCTCCTTCAAGCTGACCGCTCACGGTGAGGCTGGTTTGCTCGCCGAAGAAGTCGTCGTCGTAGATAATCTTGCCATTCTCATCCTTCTTCAGGTCGTAGAGATTCTTGGTCGTGACCTGAAACATATTGCCGGCACCCTCACAGTCGGAGGCTGTGATGAGAGGCGTGTGGAAGTAGAAGAAACCGTGCTCGTGGAAATAAGTGTGGATGGCCATGGCCATATTGTGACGGATGCGCATGACGGCACCAAAGGTGTTGGTGCGCAGACGCATGTGAGCATGCTGACGCATGAACTCGAAACTCTGGCCTTTCTTCTGCATGGGGTACTCGGCATCACATGTGCCGAGCACTTCAATCTTAGAGGCTTGAATCTCTACTGCCTGTCCAGAGCCAACGCTTTCGACCAGCGTACCTTCGATGCTAAGGCAGGAGCCTGTGGTGATGAGCTTAAATGTGTCTTCGTCGAACTTCTCGCTGTCGGCAACAATCTGTATGTTCTTAATGGTTGAGCCATCGTTCAAGGCGATAAAGTGAACGTTCTTAGAGCCACGGTGGGAGCGTACCCAGCCTTTGGCGCAAACCTCGCCGCCTGGCTGCGCGGCAAGGAGTTCGATTATTTTTGTACGTTTCATATAGCTTTGATTATATTCTGGATTTTATAGATTATCTACGTCCTCCAGATTTTTATATTCTTTACTCGAAGGCTCCCATGCGCAGCATGTTCACTTCCTGCTCGGTCAGGTAGCGCCAGTCGCCACGCTTGATGTTCTTCTTTGTCAGGCCTGCGAAAAGGACACGGTCGAGCTTGGTAACCTTATAGCCAAGGTGCTCGAAGATGCGACGAACAATGCGGTTGCGTCCGCTATGAATCTCTATGCCCACCTGCTTCTTGTCGGTAGCGTGGGCATATTCTATTGCATCTGCATGAATCTCGCCGTCGTCGAGCTGTATGCCTTCAGCTATCTGGCGTAGGTCGGCTGCAGTCACAGGCTTGTCGGTCGTGACGTGGTAGATCTTCTTTTTGAGGAACTGGGGATGTGTGAGCTTAGAAGCGAGCTCGCCGTCGTTGGTCAGAAGGAGGACACCCGTTGTGTTGCGGTCGAGACGTCCTACAGGATAGATGCGTTCGTTGCAGGCATCCTTCACTAAGTCCATTACGGTCTTGCGGTTTTGTGGGTCGTCGCTTGTTGTCACATAGTCTTTGGGCTTGTTCAACAACACATAGACCTTCTTCTCGATCTTTACGGGCTGGTCATGGAACTTCACTTCGTCGGTGCGCTTCACTTTTGTGCCAAGTTCAGTGACGACGGCTCCGTTTACTGTTACTACTCCAGCCTCGATGAACGTATCGGCTTCGCGACGTGAGCATACTCCTGCATTAGCTAAGAATTTGTTCAAGCGGATAGGAGCTTCCGGGTCGATGTGAGCTTCGGAGTATTCTATACGTTTCTTGAGGCTGTATTTAGCATTGGGATCGTAGCCGGCTGTGCGAGGACGACGCTGCTGAAAGCCTCCACGCTGTTGGTAACCTCCACGTTGTTGGAAACCGCCTCGTTGTTGATAACCTCCTCGCTGCTGGCCGTAGCCGCCTTCACGATTGAATCGGGGCTGATAGCCTCCTTCACGCTGTTGAAAACCACCTTCGCGATGGAAATTGTTGCGTTGCTGGTAGCCTCCTTCGCGTTGCTGATAGCCTCCATCACGGTTGAATCGTGGTTGGTAGCCTCCTTCGCGTTGCTGGTAGCCACCCTCACGGTTGAAACGTGGCTGATAGCCCCCATCGCGGTTGAAACGAGGCTGATATCCCCCTTCACGTTGCTGGTAACCACCATCGCGGTTGAATCGGGGCTGATAACCTCCTTCACGCTGCTGATAACCTCCTTCGCGGTTGTAGCCATTGCGTTGCTGATAGGTGCGGCGTTCTCCGTCGGCATTGCTGCCATAGACGGGACGCTGAATTCGAGGGCGCGGCGTGCGACCCTGATTTCCATAGCTCTTGTTCTCGTCGTTGCTGTCATTCTGCGCGAAATTCTCGCGCCACTTCTCGTCGTTGTTTTCCATTGTTCTAATTAAATACCTGTGTAATTGTTTGGAGTAATCTGGCGCAACTCGGCTTTCACAGCCTCGCTGACGTCAAGTGTTTCTATAAAGTTTGAAATTGTTTCGTGGCTGATGGCCGCTCCCGTGCGAGTGAGCTGTTTGAGAGCTTCATACGGGTTGGGGTAGGCTTCGCGGCGCAAAATGGTCTGAATGGCCTCGGCCACCACGGCCCAGTTGCGTTCGAGATCGGCTTGTAAGGCGTCCTCGTTAAGCAGAAGCTTAGACAGACCCTTGAGTGTGCTCTGTACGGCAATAACGATGTGGCCAAGGGGTACGCCCACATTGCGCAGTACCGTGGAGTCAGTGAGGTCGCGTTGCAGGCGGCTCACAGGCAGCTTTTCAGCCAGATGACCAAGGATGGCACCTGCAACACCGAGGTTGCCCTCAGAATTTTCAAAGTCAATGGGGTTCACTTTATGGGGCATGGCACTGCTGCCTACCTCACCAGCCTTGACGCGCTGGCGGAAGTAACCCATTGATATATACTGCCAGATGTCGCGGTCGAGGTCGATGATCACGATGGCAATGCGGCGAAGAGCATCAAAGAGAGCAGCCAGACAGTCGTAGTTGCTAATCTGTGTGGTCCATTGTTCGCGCTCCAGACCGAGGCTTTGGCTGACGAACTGGTTGCCAAAGGTTCGCCAATCGATTGAAGGATAAGCGATGTGGTGGGCATTGAAGTTGCCTGTGGCGCCGCCGAACTTAGCCGTGATGGGACAATCGAGCAACATGGTGAGCTGGCGTGAGAGGCGATATTCGAAAACTTTGATTTCCTTGCCCAGTCGAGTGGGCGAGGCGGGCTGGCCGTGGGTCTTGGCCAACATGGGGATGTCTTTCCACTCCTCTGCCATTGCTGCCAGGGTGGAGGTGAGCTGTTGCAACTGCGGTACCACGACTTCGTCCAGTGCATCCTTGATGCTCAAGGGAACACTGGTGTTATTGATGTCTTGCGAAGTGAGTCCGAAATGAATAAATTCCTTGAAAGCCTCTAAGCCTCCGATGGCATCGAAGCGTTCCTTAATGAAATATTCCACGGCTTTGACGTCGTGGTTCGTTACGCTCTCAATCTCCTTGACGCGGGCTGCATCGGCCTCTGAGAATGTTTCGTAAATGGCGCGAAGCTTGCCGAACAGGTTCTTGGGAAAGCTGGTCAGCTGTGGAAGCGGAAGCTCGCAGAGGGCTATGAAATACTCGATCTCTACGCGAACGCGGTAGCGAATGAGTGCATATTCCGAAAAATATTGGTCAAGGGATTGTGTCTTTGAACGGTAGCGGCCGTCAATAGGGGAGATGGCGGTAAGAACATTTAACTCCATAGCAATCGGTGAAAAATATGTGTAAAATGGATCCTATATATAATATATTAATGTATGTGTCGGTACTTTCTCACGAAAGGCGTGGCAAAGGTAATCAATAAAAGTGAAATAGAGCTGTTCGGAGCACAATTATTTTAATACGAAGTTGTTTCTTGACTTAAGATAACACTGTCAAGCGCATAGAAAAATGCTTTTGGATGTGGAGCTGCAATATTAGTTTCACTTGTGTAATTCGTTATCACTGCTAAACGGATTTGCCATGTTTCTTTGTTGTGTCCTCTCCCAATGTCTTTTGTGCCGGCAGGATTATCTTTAGTCATGAGGCACGACTGCCGTAGGCATTTATTAAACCGACTATTGTCGAGTGAGTGTGAATTTCAGGTTGACACCGAAGTCCTGCGTGATTGTAGGATAAGCCGACGAAGAGAGCAAGGGCTGATTGCGTTGGCGGTTGTAGTAAAGCGAGAACGTGACATAGCGGCTCATGGCATAGTCGGCCATGAAGCTTGCCTTCACGGCACGGTTGCCGCTTGTAGCCTCAGAGAGCGACGTTTGGATATTACGCGTAATGGCATCTTGGTTGCGCAACGAGAAGTCGAAGCGCAAGTTGAGTGAATGTGCAAAATTATTCCTTCTGTTGCTTGAGCTCTGGCTCTGATTGTTGCGGCCTTTCTGGCCTGTATTCTCTTTGGTGTTGCTGTTTCGCCCGCCTTTGTTCTTTGATGCGGCCTTTTGGCTGCTGCTCTTGCCTGCGAAGAGTTGAGCAATCTTGAAATCGTCAATCTTATATCCCCATCCGAGGACGATATCTGCCGAACTGGCTTCATTGATTTGGGCGGAAGTCATGGAGAGCGTCAGCACACGTGTCTTACGGTATTCCAGCTTGAGGGTCATGTTGTTTTGCATCGTTACGTTCAGGCCTACAAGTGGGGAGAAAGCTTCGTTGATGCTTACAGATGAGATATCGTACATAGACGATGGCGAGAAAAGGCCGGTTGTAGTATTCATGACATATCCCATATCACTTCCGTGCATGTATTCGACCCACGATGAATAGCTATTGTAAGAGCCTACGGCGTAGATGCTCTTGTAGCCATGAGTAAGCGTGACGCTCTTCAGGTGGTCGCGCACCCAGGGCAGATTGCTCAGACCTTTGTAGGAAAGATTCCAGTTGGGAAGCATACGTGCTAACGAAGGGAATATGTCAAGCGTAGACGTCGAAGCCCGTTTACCTGTGTAAGCTGCCAGGAAGGCTGGTATCATCACGTCGCCGCTATACGGGTCTACAGTGCCATTTTCAGGATTAAAGTAGCCTTCCATTCCTGTTTGTTGCGGGTATTGAGTTCCTATGTATTTGCTTTCCACTCTACCTTGCATCACTTTTAGATATTCTTTGAAGCGGTTGAAAGCCTTGCTTTCGTAACCGTTGGATGCATTGCCGCGACTCTGGAACGCTGTTTGAAGACTTATCGTTGTCATGTTGAACGATCCGGTGCGTGTAGTCGGGTTGCCAGCATACATATATTGTATGCTTTTCGCCCCATTGACGGTGCGGCTGGCATTCAGGTCGATCTTTAGGTCGGGAAGAGGTTCCAACGTGGCTTTCAGCTGCAAATCTTCCATCGTGTTAGAAGCTGCCGGAGTTGCTACGCTATCGCTGTTGAGCAACCATTGTTGCTCTTGTGCGTGGTCAATGTAGCCATCGCCTACAAGACCAAAGGCAAAGCCGAGGCCGGGGGCCATAACATTGCCGCGGTGACGTTGGCCCAACATGTCGCCGACGTTAGGCATGAAGCCAGGCAGGGCCAGCGCGTAAGTGTTGCGATAGCTGATGCTGACGTTGCGTAGCATCATGAGGAAACGTGCTCCTGCCTGTGCCCATTGGTACCATTTCTGATCCTCGAGCTTGGACTTGGCCACGACATTTACGCGAAGAGGCAGAGGCTTGAAAGCGACAGCGTCAAGTGCCGAGTCGGCCGCCTCTTTGGCTAATTGCTCCGCTTCACGTCGTTGCTTGTTTTGCACCATCTTTTCCACCTTATCTTTCATAAGCATTATTCCACTTTCCTTGGTGCTGATATCCTTGCCACTCTTTTCAGCCGCCATCTTGCCGTCTGCCAACTCTGCCTTCCCTTCCATGTCCGCATCCGTTGCAGCCAAGCTTTCGCCTTTTCGGCTGAGGCTGTCGGGTGCGATGGCAGAGAGGCTGTCTCCCTTGGCAGTGGAGCTATTCATGGCCTCCGCTTCTTTGGCTATTCGCTGTTTTTCCTCCTTGGCTTTCTTTGCTGCAGCAAGGACCTCCTTCGGAGGCTTGATGCGAATGGTGTTTTCGTCGATGATCTTATACTTCAACTTATAGGTCTTGCCTTTCTCGTCCTTGGCGGTTACAATTATGCGTTTACTCTTTTGGTTGTGTTTAAGGTCGATGGCAGAATCGGGCAGCAAGACCTCTCCCGCAAACCCTTTTATCTGCTTCTTCTGTTGGCTGATGCCCTTTGCGTTGTTTTGAACTTTAGCCTTAGTGGGGTCGAGCAATGCTTTTAGGGCAGTGCTGTCGCCTGCCGCAGCTTTTTTGTGAGCTTCGGCCATAGCTTTGGCTTCGTTTTCCTTCGCTTTTTTCTTTTCTTCGGTTTCTTTCTTCCTTGCTTGGTCTTTTTTCCTTCCCTCGCTCCTGATTGTAGAGGTGGAGAATCGTTTGTTTGCTTCTTTAAGGAAGTTTGAATGGGCATACAACGTCTCCATGTTCAGGCGTCCGTTGAGGTTGACAGACCTCTGCGTCGTTATGGTGTTTCCGAGTGTACTTCCATTCTCAAGTTCTGCGCCTCGTTTCCATGAGTAGTTGCTTTGGTAGGTGCCGTCGGCCGAGATCCAGTCGGTAAGAGGAATCTTTTCGAAGGGTATTTTGTAAGATGCCTGCACCATTTGGGTATAGTCCAGCGGGGTACCAAAGCCGCGGATGCTGTGCTTGACGCTGTCTTTCCATGCGGTGTAGCTGTCGGCATAGAGGTCTTTGTTGACGGGGGTATAGGGCTCTTCAATCTCAGCGTTGGTGCCGCTCTGGAAGGTGAAGTGCAGTGCTTTGGTAAGATCCCAGCGCAGATTGAACTCGCGATTCCACAGGAACGACGGAGTCCATCTCAGCGGAATAGCGTTCTTCGACTCGATATTATCCATGTCGCGCTCCTGAATCTCATAGTAGTTGCGAATGATGTCCGTGTTGAACGTCAGGCTTTGGGGCGCGAAGTTGAAGTTCTGTGCTTTAAGGATATCCAGCCATTTACTTTTGGATTTCATCTTTTTGAACGGCTCCCAAGCTTTCCAATTAGGAGTCCAACTATAGTTGAGTCCGCCTCTCCAAGTCTTTTCGTGCTCGTAGACGATGGTCTCTCCCGTGTTGTAGGTGTGTGAGTGGCTATAGTTGAAGGTGAAGTTGGCCGGGTCGTAGGGCATCGGATGCTTGCGTGTCTGCACGTTCACCTTCACGCCAGAGAACGACAGGCTCTTGGTCACTTGCTTCTGTGTAGTCAGGCTGATGATGCTGTCTTTCTCTTGCTGTGTCGTTGTTGCGTCCAGGGCATCGCTCAGGAGCATGTCGTTGTCAAGTGGGTTGTATTTGGGGCTCACCGTTTCCTTGGCATAGCTGTAGTACATCGGGAAGTTGACTTTAGCCTTTGGCGGCAGCAACTTGCCGAGGTCCATCTGCGTGGTGATTGTGTAGTCGAGGGTATTGTCGTTTGAACGTTCTGATACGCTCTGTTCCAGGCCTCCAAAGCCTGCTTTCTCATAATGTCCCTGCAAGTTTACGCTGCCGAGGTCCGAGAGCTGAATGTTCAGCGCAGCCTGAGCAGCCCATCCGCCTTCGTTGGAGAATTCCTGCAGGCGCAGTTCGTTGGCCCACACCTCTACGCTCTTCACCGTGCGTCCGTTGTTGCGGATACCGATCATGATGGTCTTAATCTCGCCGAGCGTCGGGTTGCCCATTATGGTGATGCGGTTGCTGGGGCGATCGTTGTCAAATTCGCTGTACTGAATATTGTAGCTGGCGTTGCCGAGACTCTTCTCGCGGTTGCGGTTCTTCTTTACAGTTGTCAGCTTGGCGAGGTCGATGTCTATCATGTTTTCCGAAGGCCATACGATGCGGCAGTCGTTGGGACTGTAGCGGTCGTAGCGGCGCTCGGGCGTGAGCTGCAAGGGTACTTCGTATTCATAGAAGTTTGATTTGTAGTCCGACCCTATGCGCAGGAACACAGACGTCTCGCCATCGTGCAGATCTGTGATGTCGTTGGCCAAGGCATTGGCATGGACATACATCTGAAGGTGCTTGTACTGACGCATGTCGTAGTTGCAGTTTTTGAATACGGCGCGGGCATCGCCAGGCGAAAGGTTCTTGGCGATGAGCGACAATGCCTGTTCGTTCTGCTCTACGAGCTGTGTCTGTGCCGGGTCGGTGATAGGCGAGATGCCCGGTGGCAGTACGTAATTGACCGGTTGCTTTTCGTTGTTTTCCTCGATGTTCACGGCGCTCACTTCGAGTGTGGCGTTCACGGCCGGTGCCTCGCCTGCATACAAGTTCTGTTCGTACTGGCGCCAGTCGGCTTGCACGAGGTCGAGGGTGGCAAATCGGAGTATGATAGGTTTCTCGAACCCCGTCAAGTACATTCTGATGAACCGGATGCTGGTGAAGTCGGTGATACCTCCGACGGCTCGTTCGTACTCTTCCAGCGGGATACGGAACTGGAACCAACGTTCGAGTCGCTTGTCGCCGTTGCGCAACGAGGCTGTCAGGCGCCTGACATCGGAGATGTAGTTTCGTCCGACAACCGTGTCGGAAGGATGCAGCGAGATATGATACTGGAAGTATTTTTCATACTCGTTGAGGGTATAGTCCTGATTGATATCCTCCACGTCGGGAGTTGTCTTGAAGGCCGTCTCGTAGCTCTCAGGCGAGTTCTCCGTGTCGGGTGAGTTGCCTTCGGGCATATTTATGCGTTTGTAGCGTTCAAGAATGCCCACGCGGTTGCGGTCGAAGTCGGTGCCGCGGTAGTAGTGGTAGTCGTCGCCGGCAGGGTCGGCCCAGATGCTGTCGAATACTTCGGGCGACACTTTTCCTTGTATCTGTGAGAGATAATCCTGATAGATGCCGAAGGTGCGTTCCATCTCGGAGTTGATACCATTGAGGCCCACGTCCTGGCGTGTGCGAGCTCCGCTTTCGTTGTTGAAGGCATAGGTGACGCTGGTGCCTATGGGTACGCGTCCCCATGTCGTGGCCTCGTAATAACGTTGGTCGTCATCGATGGGCAGTCCGCTTTCATAAAATTTCTTTCCGTCCTTGAGCACATCTTCCGACACCTCGCCGAGGTCGATATACATCTCACCTCCATAGCTTTGATCGTCGCCGGTGTAGAGGAAAGGATCGAGCATCCAGAACTCGATGTATTCGATGTTCTGGGCTTCGAAGTCGGGGTTGTCGGTCTTTCTCATCATGCCGCCCCAGTTCTCTTTCGGCTTTAACAGGCGGCCGCGGCTATCAAGATCGGGGTTGAGGTTGTAGGCTCCGCGCTCGGTGGGGTAGTAGGCCAGATTGAGCACATTCAGCGATGCGGCTTCGCTGTACGAGTTGAGTTGCTTGTTGGGGTAGAGGTCTCTCTCGTACACCTCACGCACGTAACTGTCGGAGAGCTGGTTGAGGTCGCTCTTGATGTGTGAGGGTGTCAGCGATGAGCTCCTACGAGTGAATATGGGGTCGATATAATACCAGGCCAACAGGGCTCGCTGGTAGCCGCTACGCACGTCGTTGACCAGTTTTGAACCCTCGAAGGCTGTAGGCACCGAGGACATCATCCACATCGTGGGTTGCGAGATGCTCATGCGGTTTTTCGTATTCTCGAAGTCGTCCATGTAGGAGGCTCCGCCTTGCACTTTGCGGTTCTGTCCGGCTATGAGCTGTGCGAAGTCGGCGCTGAATGCTATTTGCGAAGGTGCTGAGAAGTGGAGCAGAGGGATGGCATTGAGGGCTGTGGTCAGCCATTGTGCTTCCTTCTTCCAGTCCATGTGCAGGCCCCACAGTGTGTTTTTCAGTGGTTCGCTGCCCATGTTCACCTTTGTCGTCAGCGGTTGTTCGTTGAGGAATTGGAACGTACCTCCTACGACAAAGTTCTTTGAGAATTCGTAGTCCCAGTTGACACCGAGCATCGTCTTGCGTTGCATGCCGTAGGTATCGTTGGATTCCACGCTGGCATTCACTTTCGTTCCCGATTCTATGATGCTTTGGTTCAGGATAGTGACGATGCCCATTGAGTAGTCAACGCGGTAGTCTACATTCTCTTGAAGGGTCATGCCACCGGCTGTCACTACGACGCTGCCTGGGGCTATACTCGTGGCTCCGAGGTCTATTTGTGCTCCGTTCGTACCCTTATAGCGTCCGACGAGCTGGAATTTGTTCTGCTCGGCCATCTGTTTGGCAATGGTCTTTGTGCTGTCGTAGAGCGCGTCGAAGCAGTATTTGTCGGCTGTGGCATCGCTCCCGATCCATTGCCGCAGGTGGTCGCCGAAAGGTTCGGCAACGGGGAAGATGATGCGACCTTTGCTGATGGTGTAGCCCTCGACGTAGTCGAATTGTCCGTCGGCGTTTGAGCGGTTGTTGTTGTCCAGGCGGTCGAGGTTCATGGCCCTGAGCAGCGGAGTGTTTTTCAGACGGTTTTCGGGAAGATAGGTCTGATAAATACCTGCTGTGTCGTTTTGGAATTTAATGTCAAGGCGGAACTTCTCGCGCTGCGTGCTTGTGGCCCCGAGGTCATAGATGTTCTTCATCATCAGAGGCCAGTTGCCCATGCGCGGCGAGCTGGTAGTGCTTTTGAGGGCTTTTACGAAAAGACATTGGTTGTTGTCTGTAAGGTCGCTGGCAAATTCGCCTACCTGATAGGTTTGTCCGTTATAGGTGTATTCGAAAGCGGCAGCCAGCACCTCGTCTGGGTCGAGCTGGAAATTGAGGGACACGTAGCCAAGAGCCGTGTTGAGAGTGTACTCGCTCGACGAGAGCAGACGGGCGCTCTGCAGCTTCTCGTAGTCGGCACCTCCGGCAAAACCGGGTATGGCGTCCAGCTCATTCATGGCCTGACTGATGTCGCGTGCGTTAGGGTGCTCGTTGATGATTGTCTGGTAGAGGTCGTTTGAGCGGTTCTGTGGTTGGTCGGTAGCTGTGCCGCTCCATGCCGTGTTCCATATATGTTTGGCCTCACCCAGGTCGACGAATGCGATGAGGTTGCGGTTGTTCTGGGTCGAAGCGCTTTTGTTGGTCACCCATAATTCCACGCGCTTGAGTGTCACGCCGCTGGCTATGGTGGGCAATGTCCGCATCCATCGGTCGTAGTTGTCGCGGAAGAAATGGGAAAGCCAGAAGTGGCGGTTCTCTTCATAGTCGACTGCTGATATCTCAAAGTTTGTTGTCTGCGACCCGCCTTTCGAGCTGACGCTCTTCGAGGCAGACTTCTTCTGGCTGACGACGGTCTGCAACTTCAGCTTGCCAAACTGCAGGTCGGTGCGCAGGCCGAAGAGGCTCGAAACGCCGTGGATGAGCGTGGAGTTCGAGGGCATCGACACGTTGCCGGCCTGCACCAGCTTTACAATTTCATCCTCTTTGCCGTCGTATTTCAATTGCATCTGCTGGGCGTCGACTTCGAAGGTGGCTTCCGTGTTGTAGTCGATGTTCATGTTTACCTTGTCGCCCACCTTACCCGTGACGTGCAGATTGATCTTTTCGTCGAAATCAAAGCCTAAGGTCTTGCGACGGTTGGACGCCAACGAAGGATTGTTCACCTTCTTTAGGTTGACGCCCATCTTGAGCTCGGCAGAACCTTGTGTCTTGATGCTGACGCCGCCCGGTCCGAAAATCTTTTCTGCAGGACCGAGGTCGAAGTTCATGTCGGTGAAGTCGAATTTGTTTTTGCCCTCGCTTTCGTATTCTTTCTTACCCTGCTGCCTGTAGTAGTTCTGCATAGAACGCTTGAGGCTCCACTGCTGGTACTCTTCCGGTGTCATCAGGATAGGCGTGTTGAGGTAGCCGCCGGTGCCGAGCTTTGTGCCCACGCGGTAGTAGCCAGTCAGCGAGTCCATCTCGGCCACCTGCTTGAGGTTGTCGGGGCGTTTGATGGCGATTTCCGTCGTGTCCAGGTCTTCTACTGTTTCCGGAGTTGTCTTCTGCGGAGTGGTGCGGAGGGAGTCGACCTGCGCATAAGTGAAAAGTGAAAAGTGAAAAGTGAAAAATAAGATAATGCTGCGTAGGCAGTAAAACCTATGCAGGGTTAACGTTCTAAAGAAAAACTTATTTTTCACTTTTCACTTTTCATTTTTCATTCTCAAAGCATCTTCAGTGCAAGCTTGATGACGCGCTCGACGGTGGCATCAGGCTCGGCACGCAGGATGCCTACGACAGCTTTCTGCGAAGGAGCGGGGGAGAAACCGAGCATCGTGAGCGCTTGAACTGCTTCGTCCTGCACTTCCTTGTTGGCTGCCGACAGCGGTTGCGAAGAGGGCGAACCGGCAGCGGCATCGAGGCCCAGGCTTACGATCTTGTCTTTCAATTCCACGATGATGCGTTGTGCCGTCTTGCCGCCTATGCCCTTGGCCGACTTCAGCAGACGCTCGTCGCTACGGCTGATGGCGTCGCACAGCTCGGAGGGAGTCAGTGAACTCAATATGACACGTGCGCTCTGGCCACCCACGCCGCTCACACTCGTCAGCAACAGAAACAGTTCACGCTCAACCTTTGTGGCAAAGCCCCAGAGTTGGTAGGCATCCTCGCGGATGCTTTCACAGACGAAGAGTTTTACGTCGCCCGTGAGCCCTTGGATGGCCGTGTAGGTGTTGAGGCTGATGCTCAGGCCGTAGCCCACGCCGTTGGCGTCGAGCACAGCCATGGTGGGAGAGAGTTCGGCAATCTGGCCGCGGATGTATTCTATCATTTTAATGTCGATGTTTAGATGTCCTACAGAGGTTGTTTGTGCGTAGGGGTGCACGTAAGACAATAATATAAACGCGTGAAAGGCTCGCTTTATTGTGTGCGTAGACAAATATTCTTGGTCTCAACAGCCAAAAAAGCTACGGATTCGGGCAGATGCGCTTAGGGGCATGACGAAAACCGATAGACCAAATTGCTTGTTCGGTCGCGACCGAACAAGCAATTCCTGCGCTCGTGTCAGTGCCTGCGTCTTGGCGTCAGAGCTTGAACTATTTGAGGTACTTAGCCAAGGGACTGGCGTTGCGTGTCAATCCTATAGCGATGCCGATGGCATTCAGCCGTGCTCCGGCGAGCGATGTGTGGGTGTGATCGTTATTGTAATAACGTTTCGCGGCCTCGGAGCCTATGCCGTCGAGGGCGTCGGCCGTGATGTTGTGAAGGTCTACGAACTCGCAGCCCGTTTCTTCGGCTATGGCGCGATACCATTTGCCGTAGGAGTCGTTGCGGCGCTCAATCTTGCCGCCGGGCCATTCGTTGCGGGGTGTGAGGCTGACAAGGATGGGCGTGGCACCCTTCTCGCGGCAGTCGTCGATCATTTTGCGCAAGTACCAGCCGAAGCTGTAGACGACCTCGTTGAAGGCTTCACCGTTGAGTGTGACGCGGCTGACGCAGTTGGTGTCGGCCACGCCGGGGATGTCGCCGCGATGCTTGCCCTTGTGCAGCTCGCCAATGTCGTTGTGCCCGAACTGGATGAGCACATAGTCGCCAGCCTGCAGGTCATTGTAGACCTTCTCCCAACGTCCTTCGCGGATGTAGGTGCGGCAGGAACGTCCGGCCTGAGCACAATTGATATAGGTGATCTTCTCCTCGTCGAAGATGCGCCAGGCCTGCGAGCCCCAGCCCCACATGCCTGTGGAATCCCTGTCAGTATTCTTCACGGTTGAGTCGCCGGTGATGAACACTACGGGCTTGCCCTTTTCGCGCTTCACGCCGGTTGTAGGTAAGGCGAGGTTGATCATCATGGCTTTCAGGGGCTGAATCTCTGGGTGCTGGCATGCCATGATGCCTTCAGCTGCGCAACGGGCATTATGCTCGGCGCCGAACTTGCTGGTGTGGATGTTGTCGAGGTAGAAGTGGTAGTTGACTTTCCACGAGCTCATCTTCTCGTATTTGCCGGCTGAAATCTCGTTGAGATCCACAAACGGAACGTCCATCTCTTCAGCTATCTGACGGGCCCACAGGCCGAAGGTCTTGTCCACGCGGACGGGTTGCCAAGAGCCATCATCAGACTGCTGCTTCCTCGGCGTCAGGCTCATCAGTATCGGATGCGCGCCCAACGCCCTTGTTTCCCGAATGAACTTGCGCATATATTCGCCGTAGCTCCATACGGTTTCCTGAAGCCCTTTGTTGGGGCCTTCCTTGAGCGTCACTACGAGCGAGTCGGTGGCCGATATGCCGCGTATGGTGGCACGGCAACGTCCGCTGTCGAAGGGACCGTTGTCGTTGTGGCCAAGTTCGATGACGACATAGTCGCCCGGACGGATACCTTTCTTCACGTCTGGCCACAACTGGTTGTAGAATGTGCGTGAGCTGGTACCGCCCAGCGCCTGGTTCTCCACCGTGATCTTAGCCGCGTCGAAGTACTTGTGCTCATAGAAACCCCAGCCCCATTGGCCATTGTCTCCGTTGCCTTTCGTTCCCGTGCGCATCGTGGAGTTGCCTACGAGAAACAGAACCGGATGGTTGTCTATACGGCTGCTGCCCGCCAAGGGACGCGCCGTCTTTACTTTTTCAAGACTGTCAAGCGTCAGGTCAATAACCTTGTTCTCGTCGTCCATCGGGCGAAATTCAGCTTGTTGGGCATGGGATTGCGCACAGAAGAGTGCCGCAAAAGCCATTGCAAACATTCGGGTGTTCATAATGTTTCTATTTGTTGGAATGTAGGTTCTTTTTTATAATAACGGTGCAAAGGTACAAATAATTTCCTGTAGCTTTTTGCCATTCAATGGAAAATGTTTACCTTTGCCACGTTTTTATGGGCTAATGCTCAGCTTTTCATAATAAAAAAGATTTTAACGTTAAACAAAATCATATATGGCATTGAAAATCGTTGTGCTGGCCAAGCAGGTGCCAGACACTCGCAACGTGGGCAAGGACGCCATGACGGCTGAAGGTACGGTCAACCGTGCTGCCCTGCCTGCTATCTTTAATCCTGAAGACTTGAATGCACTGGAACAGGCGTTGCGCCTGAAGGAGCAGAACCCAGGCTCCACAGTGGGCATCCTCACGATGGGACCTCCCCGTGCAGGTGAGATCATCCGTCAAGGCTTGTATCGTGGCGCTGATACGGGTTGGTTGCTGACCGACCGTCTCTTTGCCGGCGCCGACACGCTGGCCACCTCTTATGCGCTTGCTACTGCTATCAAGAAGATTGGCGACGTCGACATCGTCATCGGCGGTCGTCAGGCTATCGACGGCGACACCGCACAGGTGGGTCCGCAGGTGGCTCAGAAGCTGGGCTTGAATCAAGTGACTTATGCCGAAGAGGTGAGCGTCAAAGACGGCGTGGCAACTGTCAAGCGCCTTATCGACGGAGGCGTAGAAACCGTTGAGGCCCCGTTGCCTGTTGTCATCACTGTCAACGGAAGTGCTGCTCCCTGTCGCCCCCAGAATGCCAAGCTCGTGATGAAATACAAACGGGCTACCTGTCCCATGGAGCGACCCGCTGAAGGCACACCTTACGACTACCTCTACGAGGAGCGCCCTTATCTGACGCTCAATCAGTGGAGCGTGGCTGACGTCGACGGCGACCCCAACCAGTGCGGCCTCGCAGGTTCGCCCACGAAGGTGAAGGCAGTCAAGAACATTGTATTCCAGGCTAAGGAGTCGAAGACGCTGACAGCTTCGGATGCTGATGTCGAGGGAATGATTAAAGAACTGCTCGCAGAGAAAATTATCGGCTAATGTTCAGTATGTTGCCGTTCCTGCGGCGACCTTAACCCACAAAGATAATAACAATGAACAACGTATTTGTATATTGCGAAATAGAAGGCACCCACGTACAAGAAGTGTCTCAAGAATTGCTGACCAAGGGTCGCAAACTTGCGGGTACGCTGGGTGTGGAACTCCACGCCGTGGTTGCCGGAACAGGCATCAAGGGCAAGGTGGAAGACCAAATCCTGCCTTATGGTGTCGACAAGCTCTTCGTCTTTGATGGCGAAGGTCTCTTCCCCTACACCTCGGCTCCCCATACCGACATCCTCGTCAACCTCTTCAAGGAGGAGCAACCCCAGATATGCCTCATGGGCGCCACCGTTATCGGCCGCGACCTCGGCCCACGCGTTTCGTCGTCGCTCACCAGTGGGCTCACGGCCGACTGCACAGAACTGGAGATTGGCGAGTATGACGACAAGAAGAGCGGCAAGCACTACGATCAGCTGCTCTATCAGATTCGTCCCGCTTTCGGCGGTAACATCGTAGCCACGATTGTCAACCCTGAGCATCGTCCGCAGATGGCTACCGTGCGTTCCGGCGTTATGCAGAAGGCCGTGTACGAAGGCGCTTGCCGCAAGGAAGTCGTCTACCCTGAAGTCTCGAAGTATGTATCTGCTGAGGCTTACGTCGTGAAGGTCCTCGACCACCACGTCGAGGCAGCCAAGCACAACCTCAAAGGCTCGTCCATCGTCGTCGCCGGTGGCTATGGCATGGGCTCGAAGGAAGGTTTCGACATGCTCTTTGAACTGGCCAAGGTGCTGCACGGCGAAGTAGGCGGCTCGCGTGCTGCCGTGGATGCAGGCTTCTGCGACCACGACCGCCAGATTGGTCAGACGGGTGTCACCGTTCACCCGAAGGTTTATATCGCTTGCGGTATCTCCGGACAGATTCAGCACATCGCTGGTATGCAGGACTCCGGTATCATCATCAGCGTCAACAGCGACCCCGATGCTCCTATCAACAAGATAGCCGACTACGTCATCGTTGGCACAGTGGAGGAAGTGGTACCCAAACTCATTAAGTATTATAAGCAGAACAGTAAATAAAAAAAAGCCTCACCCCCAACCCCTCTCCCAAGGAGAGGGGAGTATATAGATTCGTGCGCGATGGGATTCCACTATGAAACAGCTGCTCCCGACAGATACGAACTGCTGAAGGACTTTGCAAAGAAGAACCGCAGATGACCGAAAGTGAACGGGTGCTATGGGAAGGACTAAGATAATTGAATTGCGGATACCATTTCCGCCGGCAGCATCCCATTGGCGACTACATTGCCGACTTCATCTGCTTGAAAAGAAAACTGGTGATTGAGGTCGATGGTGGTTACCACAACGAGCCACAGCAACAGCAGAACGACCTATGGCGCACAGAGTTTATGGAAAGTAAAGGCTACACTGTACTCCGCTTTAAGAACGAAGAGATAAGCAACAACCTCAGCGAGGTTATAATGAGAATAAAAGAACAATTGTTTAACGAATAAAAATGATCCCCCGACCCTTTTCCCTCTTGAAGGAACAAGTCTATATACTCCCCTCTCCTTGGGAAAGGGGTCGGGGGGTGAGGCTATTATGAATTACTATAGCGATCATCCTGAAATTGCGTTTTACCTGAATCATCCCCTGATGGCTCGCATCGTGGAGCTGAAAGAGAAGGGATTCGCAGACGCGAAAGAATACGATTATGCTCCCGTTGACCTGGGCGATGCCATCGAGAACTACCGTCAGATTCTCGACATCACGGGTGACGTGGCAGCCAACATCATCGCTCCCAACTCCGAGGACGTAGACCTGGAAGGCCCGCATCTCGAGAACGGACGTATGATCTATGCATCCAAAACCTTCGAGAATCTCGATGCCACGCGCAAGGCTGGCCTCTGGGGCGTGAGTATGCCTCGTCGCTACGGTGGCCTGAACCTGCCGAACGTCGTCTTCTCGATGTTGAGCGAAGTTATCTCTGCATCCGACGCCGGTTTCCAGAACATCTGGAGCCTGCAGAGCTGCATCGACACCCTCTATGAGTTCGGTAGCGAGGAACAGCGCCAGAAGTACATTCCCCGTGTGTGTGCTGGTGAAGGCATGTCCATGGACTTGACCGAGCCCGATGCCGGTAGCGACTTGCAGCGTGTGATGCTGAAAGCTACCTTCGACGAGAAGGAGAACTGCTGGCGTCTCAACGGTGTGAAGCGTTTCATCACCAATGGTGACAGTGACATCCACCTCGTGCTCGCCCGTTCCGAGGAAGGCACCAAGGACGGCCGTGGCCTTTCCATGTTCATCTACGACAAACGAAATGGCGGCGTCAACGTGCGCCATATTGAGCATAAACTTGGTATCCACGGTTCACCCACCTGTGAGCTCACCTACAAGAACGCTAAGGCAGAGCTCTGTGGCAGTACCCGCCTCGGCCTCATCAAGTACGTTATGGCCCTGATGAACGGCGCCCGTCTTGGCATCGCCGCCCAGAGTGTCGGTCTCTCGCAGGAAGCCTATAACGAAGGCTTGGCTTACGCTAAGGAACGTGCTCAGTTCGGACAAAAGATCATCGAGTTCCCTGCCGTCTACGATATGCTCAGCCGCATGAAGGCAAAGCTCGACGCAGGCCGTTCGTTGCTCTATCAGACAGCTGCCTACGTTGACATATACAAGTGTCTGGAGGATATCGAGCGCGACCGCAAGCTCACACCCGAGGAGAAGCAGGAGCTGAAGAAATATCAGCGTTTGGCCGACGCTTTCACGCCCCTGGCCAAGGGCATGAACTCGGAGTATGCCAACCAGAACGCCTATGATGCCATTTCCATTCATGGCGGTAGCGGGTTCATCATGGAGTACAAGAGCCAGCGTCTTTACCGCGACGCCCGCATCTTCAGCATCTATGAGGGAACAACTCAGCTGCAGGTTGTGGCTGCCATCCGCTACATCATCAATGGTACGATGCTCCAGAACATCAAGGAAATGGCCAGTTCTGTATGTGGCGACTCTGTCGCTACCAGCATCGCCGCTCTCAAAGCCCGTGTGGAAGCCCTCATTCCAGTGTATGAAGAAGCCCTCACCACCGTCAAGGCTCTTGAGAATCAGGATGCCATCGACTTCCTCTCTCGTCGTCTCTACGACATGACAGCCGAGATTGTGATGTCGCTGCTCATCATTCGCGATGCTGCTCAGTCGCCCGAACTCTTCGAGAAAAGCGCCGTCGTTTATGTCGGCATGACAGAGGAAGATGTCATTGGTAAGGCTGCTTACATCAAGAACTTCAATCCCGAAAGCCTCAGCAGCTTTCAAGCATAACGCTAACATTACGGGCATATAACGCCCCTATATCATCGAAGAGACTGTGACGTTCAAGGTAGAACGCCACAGTCTCTTTACTTTTGATACATCGCTACTTTTTACTTTATGAAAAGTTTTTAACTAATCTGAAAGAACTTAAAGACTTCGTTTTATTGTGCAAAAGCTCAAAACGACAAATGTTCCCTCAATAAAAGTTAAAATTTGTAGATTCCCATGCTAAATATTTGAGGGGATAGGAAAAATTGCAAACTTTGCAAAGGGAACTATTTACCATATTATCAACAATCTAAGCAGAACAAAATCTTTTAGAGGGCTCTTTACGGTTTATATTTTTACTTGCAGAACTTATAGCGCCTATGTGGGCGCAGGGTAAATCATCTACGCTCTTGGTAAACGGTGCCAATGTCTAACAGCATCAATATCGAAAAGCCCTCTCCAGCTGGTATCTACGAAATAGCAGCCCCCCGTATAGCGCAGGGACGCCCAACGGCATAAGCGTCCTCCCCTCGTCCGACGGAAAGGAATGCAAGGTCGTTGTGAAGTAATTTCTCAACAATCAACTATTTAATGTTTTAAAAGAAATGAAAAAGAATGTATTACATTGGGCTTTGTGCGCAGCTATGCTGCTAATGCCCCTTGGCGCCAACGCTCAGTTTGGCGGTTTAAAGAAACTGAAAGACAAAGCTCAAACTGCCGTAAAGCAGCAGGCCGGTGAGCAAGTGCAGCAAAAAGCAGCAGGTGCAGCAGCTACGGCGCAAATGAGTGAGGAGCAACGCTGGTCTATGGAACAGCTGCAGACACTCTCGGAAGCACCTGAACTGCCTAACTTGATGAAACCAACCGATGATGCCTATTCAGGTGGATCCATAGTGGCCTCAAAGTTGATAAAAGACTTCACCCAAGTAATGGGTAAGGCAAACCACAATCAGGTGGTAGAGATGCGTGGCAAGTTGGATGCACGCGTGGCCTACAACTTGCGGGTCACCGAAGCCTTTCGCCGAGACAATGTCAGCTACGACTTGCCCAGTGACGCAGCCTTGAGGAAAAAATTCCAATTGTTGCTCGACGAAGTGTCGCTCTTCGAAGCTGTGCAGGAGCAGGCAGGGTTCAATATCTTAAGACTGTTCCAAGACGTTGTTAAGCGCAATGGACAGATGACACTCCCGGCCAATTCAAGCGTATGGCCGCCTTCGAATGCCAAGAGCCATCCCGTAAGAAGAGACCCGAACGATGGCAAGTGTAAGTTTTATGATGGCAACATACCCTGTAAGATTGACAGCGAAGAGGTGGAGCGTGTGAAGACTATCACTCTCAACTTTATCGACAATGCCATCACGCTCATGGAGATTAATCCTGATTTCGATAAGCGCGAGAAAATTAGAAATCGTAACTACGACCCGCAGGCATCATACTTGGATGTGATTGATAAGGCCAAAGTTGCAAAGGCAGCTATCTTGGAGGCTCTCGAAAACAACAAGTAAGCGAATATACAAAAAAAGCGTACGGACTGCCCGACACAGGTCAGGCAGTCCGCACGCCTTTTTTAGTTATCTTAATCTTAATGAGAATTTAATATGTGGTTTGCAATGGATATTATTGATGTTATATCTCAAAACCTAAGTTGAAGCAGAATGAAAAACTTCGCAAATTTGTATTGAGCTCTTGAGCATTTAAGTCAATCCCAAAGGAGCCTCCCATTATAGTTTTCCCATGGATGAAGAACGCCCCGGCTTCAAATACCCAAATGAAGCGTTTCCAGTCTATAGAGACCATTGCGCTCTGCATGTCTACGCCACCTATATTCCACATTAATGACGTGCGTAGACCAAGTCCTCCATAAAATGATAATCTTTGATGTCTATTAATGCTGAAATAAGGTCCTGCGTGCACAGCCTCTATAGCAGAAAAGTTTTTCACGTTAATGATACTTCCATCAATTTCCTTTTCATTCCCAAAAGCATACTGAAGGCCGCAAACGTACTCTAAGAACCAATTCTCCTCTTGCCCAATATATTGAGTTCTAAGCGTCAAGGCAGGTGCGTTTAATTGGGATAATTTATTTTCAATGTCAGAGGAATATATGGCCCGTCTATACTGTAGCTCGATGTATGGGTGTAAAACCTTTATTCTTTTTTGCTTCTGCATGCGTAGTTCGCTTCTTTCGGCACGTAATCGGTAGCCTTGTCACACGATTCTTTTGTATATGGTTATAGCCCGTGTCAATATTTAGACTGTCATGAGTCTCTTGAACATTGAAAAGCATTTTTCGTCCATCTCTATATTTAATCATTAAAAGCTTGCTCTTATCAACGCGATGAAACGTGCTGTCCTGACTGACGGAATGTGAATAAAAGATGAATTATCTTTTTCAAAGAGATTGAACGCTTCTATCACTTCCACTTCTCTTGTGATGAGGATGTCCTGTGAGTAGGCAAAGAGTGGAATTAAGCTCCACGTCAATATGAGTAGATAATGTTTCATAAGCACAAATAATTAAAAAGTGCAGACCTCAGCCATACTCTGACACAGGTCTACGACAACCTATAACAACCATATGGAGAAGCCTGCACATTATGTGCATACTCCATCGGTTGTTATAATTTATGCCCGTGAAAGCTCTTGTTCGAGGTCGTAGTTCGTGTCAGAGATTTGAGCAAATAAAAAGGTATAGTACATTCAATGTGTACGTGGTAAAGGTATAGAAAAACGAGTAAGGCAAAAGAAAATAGCTGAAAAAATGCTTTAGATTAATAAACTTGGCAAGAAACTACTATCTTTGTTGCAAAGTTAGTCCTTAGAATATCAGAATAAAAAGAGTAATATGACATTTGACCACGCCGCTTTCGTTGCAGAAGTTTACGATATCGTGCGACAGATACCTGCCGGGCGTGTGCTGTCGTATGGCCGAGTGGCTGAGCTGGCAGGCTGGCCCAATCACTCTCGAGCTGTTGGTCGCGCGATGAAGGATGCACCGCTGGAGTTGGGTCTGCCCTGTCATAGGGTGGTGAACAGTGTCGGGCGCACAGTGCCAGGCTGGCACCAACAAGCAGTTCTCCTTATGAGCGAGGGCGTGCGCCTGAAGGAGAATGGCTGTGTGGATATGAAAAGGTATGCTTGGGAAATTACAGATCTATAATGGTATTATTGTAGACCTATGATAGTATCAAGGTCGTAGTTCCTTGCAAATGTTTTCGGCTGTTTCTTTTATATTGTTGTATGCCACTTCATGCTTAATGGCCTCCTCGAAAGGGAGGCCTTTTTTGTTTATGCCGATAACATCGGCAAAGCCGGCTTCTAACAATGCATCGCGATCGTCAACCTTTCCTGCGATGAGGAAGGTGGGGACGTGCAGCTTCTTGGCCCGCTTAAGTATTCCTGATGGCACTTTGCCCATGAGAGTTTGTCGGTCGGCATGTCCTTCGCCGGTTATGATGAGGTCGGCCTCGGCTATCATGCTGTCGAAGTCAACGCTGTCTAACAACAAGTCTATTCCGCTACTACGCTCAGCATGGAGAAACTGCAAGAAGGCATAGCCTAAGCCGCCAGCGGCTCCGGCCCCAGCCTCTTTCGAACGGTCGTAACCGAGTTGCGCAGCTGCCTCGTTAGCGTAGGTTCTTGCCTGCTCATCCAAAGCATGGATCATGGCAGGAGTCGCCCCTTTCTGCGGTGCAAAGATGGCTGCCGCACCGTAAGGACCAAAGAGCGGGTTGTCGACATCTGTGGCGATTGTGAAATGGCTGTCTTTAGGAATCTTGACGCTCGACAACGCTTTCATCATTCCTCGGCCGGCGTCGCTTGTAGCACTGCCGCCGAGTCCGATGATGAAACTTCGGCAACCTTTTGCGAGAGCATCCTTGATAAGAATGCCCACCCCGAAACTGCTGGCCAAAAGAGGGTTGCGCTCTTCTCTTGTCAATAGGCCGAGTCCTATCACCTGCGCTATCTCTATGACGGCCGAGTCCTTGTGAATCAGATAAGGCACTTGGATGGGCCGCATGAGAGGATCGAAAGAACTGCAATAGACAACCTCGCCTCCGACAGAGGACCGGTATGCCTCCAGCCATCCTTCGCCACCATCGCTGACCCTGAGACACTTCGTTGCAGCATTGGGACAAGCCATCTTCACGCCTTCGTCGGCCGCTTTATTTGCTATGGCAGACGAGAGGCATTCCTTGAACGAATCTATGGCGATGACAATTTTCATAGGTTTAAACGCAATCAAACTCTTGCAAAAGTATTAAAAATACGTAAGTTTTTAGGGCAATCTCGATAGCTTTTTTTGAAAAGTAGTACTTTTGTATCCGATAAATTATATCGGATATGAATATACTTTGGTTTTCAGTTCTTCTGTTACTTCCAGCTTGTGCCGTAGCATATATAGGGTGGCATTTGTGGGTTTTGATGCCCTTTTCCTCGATTGTTAAAGGTGCTGTTTTGACATTGTGCCTACTCTGTTTCATTGTTTTCTTTTTAAGCCTGTCCGGTCGGCTGGATGCAATGCCGCTTCCGCTTGCACGCGTGTTGTACACCGTCGGCACCTCGTCGCTTATTGTCATTCTCTATCTGTTCCTTTTGTTCATGTGTCTGGATCTTGGTCGTCTGGTGCATTTGGTTCCGCGTTCGTGGCTTTATGCCAATTTGCCTGCCTTCATGATTTACAGCGGCCTGATTGGCGGTCTGTTGGTCTATGGCAATATACATTATAATAATAAGGTACGCGTGCGCGTAGACATGCCAACGTCCAAACCTTTGCCGAAGGACTACACTATCGTAATGGCCAGCGACTTGCATCTGGGATATCACAATGACCGTAGCACTCTCCACGGTTGGATAGATATGATAAATGCCGAGCACCCCGATCTTATCCTCATAGCCGGCGACATCATAGACATCAGCGTGCGTCCGCTGCTTGAAGAGGACATGGCGGCAGAGTTCCGCCGGCTCAAGGCACCGGTGTTCGCTTGTTTAGGCAATCATGAATACTATAGCGGCAACGTGCAGGCACTGCGGTTCTATAGGGATGCCGGCATCACATTGCTATCGGATAGCATCGCTTGCATAGATTCATTGATTATAGCCGGGCGCGACGACCGCACAAACAGCCGCCGGAAAAGTGTAGACCAGCTGCTTGCTGGGGCGGATCTCACGAAATATGTTATTCTTCTCGATCATCAGCCTTATGACCTCAACGTAGAACGTTCGGGCGTAGATTTTCAGCTGAGCGGACATACTCATCGCGGACAAGTGTGGCCCATTTCGTGGGTCACCGACAAGATGTATGAATGTTCTTGGGGAAGTCATCAGCGCGGTGCGACAAGATTTTATGTCTCATCGGGCTTAGGCATCTGGGGCGGCAAGTTCAGGATAGGGACTCAGTCGGAGTATGTTGTAGCGTCGCTCCACAGCTCTTCCAACACCTTAGGGAAATGAGCCATCTCTAATTCGTGAACCTTGTCGGCTATGGTCTCCGGCGTGTCCTCGGGGGTCACTGCTGTGCTGAATTGTGCAATGATCTCTCCTCCGTCGCACACCGGGCTGACATAGTGGATGGTGATGCCCGTTTCGGTGTCGCCGGCTGCTTTCACGGCTTCGTGAACATGATGTCCCCACATACCTTTGCCGCCATGTTTAGGCAGTAGGGCAGGGTGGATGTTGACAATGCGCCGAGGGAATTTATCAATGAGAAATTCAGGTACTAATGGCAGAAAGCCAGCCAACACGATGAAGTCGATGCCGTATTGTTGCAACAACGGCAATATTTCTTCGGGCTTATTCAATTCAGCCTTCGGTACCACAGCCGTGGGCACTCCGAGCCTTTTGGCGCGTTCCAAAGCATAGGCATCTTTACGGTTGCTGACTACGAGGGCTATATTGCTACTCGTTGAGCCTTGGAAATAGCGGATGATGTTTTCGCAGTTGGTGCCACTGCCCGACACAAAAATGGCGATGTTCATGACGAAGAATAATTAATTTGCGGCAAAGATAAGAATAAAAGGAATAAAAAGGAGGGGATTTTGAAAATAATCATAAGGAAATAAGACAATTTTTCCGGGAATAGTTATCTTTACAGCGCAAACCAATCAACTAACTCAACGATTATGCGTAGACATTTTCTTCTTTTTCTTTCGCTTGCAACTGCTATCTCTGCCTTTGCTCAGCGCACACCCACGATGGGCTGGTCGTCGTGGAACACATTTGCTCTTAACATCAACGAACAGCTTATCAAGTCGCAGGCTGATGCCATGCACAATAGCGGTTTGCAGGATGCAGGCTATCAATATATCAATATCGACGACGGCTACTGGGATGGCCGCGGCGAGGATGGCCATCTGCGTCTGAACACCAAGCTCTTCCCCTCTGGCATGCGCTCGCTGGTCGATTACATCCATAGCCTTGGCCTGAAAGCCGGTATCTACAGCGATGCCGGTGACAACACCTGCGGCAGCGGCGGCAAACATGCGTGGGGCCTTGGCGTCGGGTTCGCAGGACATGAGGAGCAGGACTGCCGCCTGTATTTCGACGAATGGGATTTCGACTTCATCAAGGTCGACTACTGTGGCGGCAACCACATGGGCCTCGACGAGCGCGAGCAATACACGAAGATAGCCCAAGCCATCAAGAGTTGTAAGAAGCAAGGCATCGTCTACAATATGTGCCGATGGGCTTACCCTGGCACGTGGAGCGCCAGCATCGCCGACTCGTGGCGCACGACGGGCGACATCTACGACGCTTGGCGAAGCGTCAAAGGCATCCTTGCCGAGAACCTCTATCTCAGTGCCTACTGCCACGACGGCCACTACAATGACATGGATATGCTTGAGGTAGGACGTTCGATGTCCGAGATTGAGGACCGCACCCACTTCGGCATGTGGTGCATCATGTCGTCGCCCCTGCTCATCGGTTGCGATATGGCTAACATCAAACCTGCCGCGCTGAAGCTCATGTGCAACCGCGACCTTATTGCCCTCAATCAGGATCCCTTGCACCTGCAGGCTTACGTCGCTGCCAAGATAGGCGAGTGCTATCTCCTCGTAAAGGATATTAAGAAGCTGCATGGTCCCGAGCGTGCTTTCGCTATCTACAATCCGAGCGACGAGGAACAGCACGTAAGTTTCACATGGGACGCCCTCGACATGGCCGACCCTGTCGTCTGTCACGACTGCTTCGACAACCTTGACTATCCCGCTATCTCGGGTGAGTTCCATGCTATGGTTCCCGCTCATGGCACCCAAATCTTCACGGCAAAGACCAAGAAACGCATCGACCGTACCGTCTACGAAGCCGAGACGGCATACATGCAGAAATATCAGGAACTGCGCAACCACGTGGCCATGAAGACTGCCGTCTACAGCGCCAAGGAAGGAGCCATGGGCGGCTATGTCGCCGGCTACCTTGGTCAGAGTGCCGACAACGACATCGTCTGGAAAGACGTTTATGTGAAGAAAGCTGGCTATCGCAAGATGACCTTCGTCTACTATGGTGGCGAGGACCGCGATATGGAGCTCGAAATCAACGGCAAGCACGTGAACACGCTGGCCACACACTCCCGTAACTGGGCCAAGCCTGGCCGCATCACAGCTACCGTGCACCTGCAGAAAGGCTCCAACACCGTGCGCCTCTACAATGCCAAAGGTTGGATGCCCGACATCGACTGCATGATTCTGAAATAGCCTACACCATACCCCTATAGCCAAAACCCTTAAGCCTTCCGCACGGAATCCTTAAGGGTTTTGGCATTTTAGGCCGAGAGTTTGCGGATGAAGCAAGTTGTTTTATCGTGCAGGAACGGCGTTTCCCAGGTTTCTCCGTATGCATTCAGGCGGCTGTCCATTAGTAAAGCATGGAATCTTCACCCGATGCTGAGGCCATGAAGCCAGGTCCCTTAAGCGTTTGGGCTTAGTCGAAGATGGCGACACGTACGGGTGCGATGATTATTCCATGGCCTTGGAATAATCATTCCATGACCACCGAATGATTGTTCCAAGGCCATGGAATAATCAAATCTGTTGGGCGCGTGTCCAGCTTTTCTTATATGTGGAGGGCAATAAAGAGGGGACAGTGGGCTTGTCTGGTATAGTTGACAGTCCAAGTCAGTCGCCCGCCCGATCGTAGAAGGCATGCTGTGAGCTTGACTGGTATTGTCGGCTATCCTAAATGCTGTGGTGTAAAATACTTGTAATGGCCTTACGTGTGGTTGGTGGACAGTAATAATTGCCTTTTCTCCCCCTTGAGGTTTTTTTCTGAAACAATATGTAAAACTGTAACGACAAATTAACAAATTGACAGTAATTTCCAGCTTTTTGTTTTGTTTTGTGTTAATCTTTGTGGATAATTTTGCCATTTGAGATATTTTCAGTTTCTTTGCAAACAAATTATTATTCAATGTAATAAGAAATGAAAAGATTGTTTTTTTCTTTATTGTCTCTGCTTGCGTTTGTTAGCACAATAGCACAGGATTTCGCGTATCCTTACATGATTTTCAAGGATGCCACTGGGGATCAGACGACAGTGAGTGCCGCCTCCCTCGAAATTACTTTTGCCGACGGTCAGCTTGTGGCTACCAATGGCGATGGCACCACGAGGCTGCCCTTGACCAGCCTCTCTTCGATGTTCTTTTCCGAAACCGGTGACGTAAGCCCAATACCTTCCGTTAAAACAGAGAGCGGCCTTGCGCTGGACGCAGAACTCACCGACCAGATAGCCACACTGGGCGAAGATTTCGTTGAGCCGACGATAACCAATCCTAATGCCTTGACCCTTACTTGGACGAGCAGCGACGAGAGTGTGGTCACCGTCGACAGCGATGGAAACGTGACGCTCGTAGGGGTGGGCACAGCAACCATCTCAGCCTTGTTTGCCGGCGACGATACGTATGAGGCCGGTTCCGTAAGCTACACGCTTACAGTGGCTGAACCTGATGCCGTGAGTTCGTTGACTGCGAACGAACCCGTGAATGTCTACACCATAGCAGGCGTCTTCGTCGGCACGTTCAACTCTCCGGCTGATGCACTGGCGCACCTGCAGAAAGGCTTGTATGTCGTACGTCAGAATGAGGATTCAAGTATTAAACTAACCGTCAAGTAGCCATGAAAAAGATAGCTTCTACATTACTCCTGCTCGCTATGTCGGCTATTGTTTCAGTAGCTCAGACCCTCAACGTCGTCGTGGGCGACGCCGTATATCAGTTCCCGGCCGCAGATGCCGGCACGATGCCTTACACCGACGGCACCAGCCTTACCATAGAAAACAAGACATTTGCTATAAGCGACATCACACGCATGTACGTCGACGCCACCGCAGTTGACTCTACAACGGTCAGCGTCGTTTACGATGGCGCGGCTGCTAAAGTCTATATTGCCGGCGACATTGCCCATCTCGTGACGCCTGCCATCAGCGGCGCACACGTCAGCATCGCCCAGAGCAACGACGTGGCCGACGAGATTACTTACAGCCTCTCGGGCTCGTCGACCGACGGTGAGTTCTACATGACGGGTTCCTATAAGGCTACCGTGGAGCTTCGCGGCCTAACGCTCACCAACGCCACGCCTGTCTATTCCGGCGCAGCCATCTGCATCATGAACGGCAAACGCATAGACTTCAGCGTCAAAAGCGGCACCGTCAATGCGCTCACCGACTGCGCTTCACCATCGAGTGCCCTTGAACAGAAATCCGCTCTATACTGCAAAGGCCACCTCGAACTGAAGGGACAGGGCACGCTCACCGTCAACGGTAAGTATGCGCATGCTATCAAGAGCGCTGAGTACATGACGCTGAAGAATGCCACCATCAAAGTGGCCTCGGCCGTGAAGGACGGCATCTCGTGCGACGAGTACTTCCAGATGAAGAGCGGCACGCTGACCATTTCGGGTGTTGGCGACGATGGTATCCAGTGCGACCTTGACGGAACTGTCAACACAGGCCAGCTCACCGACCATGATGGCGAGGACTCAGGAAACATCTATATTGACGGTGGGACGCTGAATATCACAACAACAGCAGCCGGCGGCAAGGCCATCAAGGCCGATTCGACGCTGGTCGTCAACGACGGTACGTTGACGCTGAACGTCAGCGGTTCTGTAGACACCAGCGACAGCACCGATCCCTCGTATGTCACAGCGCTGAAGGGTGGCAAGGTTGTCATCAATGGCGGCACCATAACAGCTACGGTCAAAGGCAATGCAGGCAGAGGCGTCGCGGCGTGGGACATCGAGACAAATGGCGGCGACATCAAGATTACCAACAGCGCAACACCTACGACCATATCCAGCGATGTTAAGAGCGCTAAAGGCTTCAAAGCCTTGAATATGGCTCTCAATGCCGGCACTATCGGCATCACTATGACGGGCAATGCAGGCAAGGGCATTAGCGTAGGTTCGGGAACTCAGTCGAGCAGCGGAGGACGTCCTCGCGGTGGCATGGGTGGTGGCACCAAGTGGACCAACATCAAAGGTTCCTACACTCAAGGAAAGAGCGACGGCACAGGTCCCACACTCACCGTCACGACAACAGGCAGCGCCTATAGTTCGTCGAACGCCAAAGCCATAAAAGCCATCTGCGCAGCTGAGCTCTATGGCGGCACTACCGAAGTGAACACAAGTACCAATGGTGCCGAAGGCTTGGAATCGAAGAGCAGTGTGACCATAGCCGGCGGCAAGCATTATTTCAAGTGCTATGATGACTGCATCAACTCGGCTGGCAAGATATCCTTCAACGGCGGATATACTGTATCCTATAGCACTGGAAACGACGTCATTGACAGCAACGCAGGAACCACGGGTGCCATTACCATCGGTGACGGTTGTGTGCTGGCATATACCACTAAAGGCGACCCCGAAGAAGCCTTCGACTGCGACAATAACAACTATATTCAAATCACAGGTAAGGGCATAGCCATAGGCGCAGGCGGTGCACAGAGTAGCACTTCCGGCACCATTTCCAATGCAGCTCAGGGATATTCGTTTATCGGCACAGTCAGCTACAAAGCCAATGTCTACAACACTCTCTCTGATGCTTCAGGCAATAACCTCGTAACCTTCCAGCTGCCAGTCTCCATCAACAGCAGATGCAGCTTGGTTACGGCTAAGGGTATGGTCAAAGGTTCGACGTACAAAATCATGAGCAGCACTACGGAACCTACCGATGCCACTGTTGCCTGGCACGGCCTCTACATCGGCAGCTCGCATGAGGGTACGACTTCCGTCAAAAGCGCTTTCACGGCCAAGTAACTGATAGAATACAACAACGCGACCGGTCCTGTCTTCCGACACGACCGGTCGCGTTGTTGTTTGTCGCCAGTGAAATAGCTTGGTGCAACCGTTTGCTATCTTGTTTTTTCAAAGTCAAATGAGTCGCCCGCGTTGAGGAGTTCCCATGTCGACTTGGTGAACACGAGTCGGGCAGCATCGCCAATCATCGTGATTGTGCCCTCGATCGGTTGTCCACTTGCATCTGTGGCGCGGAAATGAATGCCGTCGTCAGCGAGCATGCCTATGCCATCGTCGAGCAACGTCAGGCGGAAAAGGTCAACGACGACGTCGTATTGTCCATCCTCGCGCGGCATGATTTCCAGCTGGCTCGAGTCGTAGCTGCTGACGTATTTGCCAGCGAAGGGGTCGGCGATGAAGCGTTTCAGCTCTTCGATGCTGAATCCGCAGTCGTCGGTAGTGGTCACGCGGGCAGTCAGTGTTGGCAAGTCATCGTAGGCAAGGGCAGGGCCGTTGACGTATTTCATTCCGGGTGTCACATCAACATAAAGGTTGCTGCCAACGAAGTGGTAGCCTATCTGTTCGCCTATCCATACGGCTTTGTCGTCAATGGCACCCATGTCATCGATAGAATTCGTAGCGGTGTCTATGCGCTCGCTATCGTCGTAAAGCGTTACCAAGTCACCGTCTACGGTGTAAGCCAAGCGCTCGGCAAGCTTGTGTTGCATAGCATACGGCTCGATGCTGCAGACGATGTGGGCTTTGCCCTCCTCGTCGAAGCGCAAGAGGTAAGCGCGTTCGACCAATGTTCCCGTGCCTTCCATGTCGGAACCGATAATCCATAGGTTGCCCGTTGCTGCATCGTAATGAGCCGCAGGCTGGCGGCCGTGGCGCAGGTCGGCAATAGTCGTCATGGTACATCCTTTGCTGATGACGACGCCGTAGCCTTCCGACGAAACTTCGTCGCTGCAATACATCAGGCTCCACACGACGACGTCGTTGCGCGAGTCGCTGAGAATAACTTCGTAACGCTCGTCGAATTCAACGGACTGGAGCGTCTGTTTCACAGCTGCTGGCGCCTCGCTAAGGGCTATTGGCTCGCTCAGGGTTTCGCCTACAGCTTGCAGGTCGGTCGTTTTTGGGTTACAAGACATTATTGTAAGGCAGCATGCACATGACGCCAAGACTTGATAAAGAATATTACGTTTCATAATCGATAGAGATTTACAATCAGTTGGCACAAAGATACAATAAACTCACGAGCGCAAAACATTGTGGCAACTAAATTAATTTTTTCCGTGCATTTTTTTGCCTTTCCTTTTTTATATCACATATCTATTCTTACCTTTGTGCCGAAAACGTGTAAATCTTACACTCGTATATGAATCATATTTACCAATTTCTTCGTCAGATAGCCGACCATAACGACCGCGAATGGTTCCACGCCCACCAGCCTGAATACAAGGCTGCGCGTGCTTCGTTCGAGGCTTATGTCCAAGAGATGATCCTTCGCATAGCAGCCTTTGACCCCAGCGTGGCTTATCAGACGCCCAAATCGTGTATCTATCGTTTCGCTCGCGACACGCGATTCTCTGCCGATAAATCGCCCTACAAGCGCCACTTCGGTGCCTTTGTCTGTTCGCATGGTCGCAAGAGTTATCGTGGTGGCTACTACCTTCACCTTGAGCCGGGCAACTCAATGATAGCAGGCGGCTCATGGTGCCCGCCAGCTCCGCTATTGAAGCACATCCGCGAAACCATCGTAGATGATATTGACCGCTTCCGCGACATCGTGGAGGCGCCTGCCTTTAAGTCGCTCTTCCCCGTCGTAGGTGACGACCCTGTGAAGACCATGCCCAAAGGTTTCCCTAAGGATTTCGCCTATCCCGAGTACCTGCGTCCGCGGCTCTACACCGTTTGGACGCCCATACCCGACAGCCTCGTCAGTGAACGCGATAGCCAGGATCGCATCGAACAAATCTTCCATACCATGGCGCCCTTCAACCTTTTCCTCAATGAGATTTTCGATGACTATGAGTGAGAAAATAACGAAAATGAAGGTTGCGGCTTGAAGATTTAGAAATATAGGTTTAAGAAATTAATAATATAGAAATACAATAATCCTTTATACAAATGAAAAGTTTCCACCTGCCAATTGTTCTGTTTGTTGCGATTCTTTCGCTGCTCCCTCTCCCTCTCTTTGCCGACCACGTCGACATCAAGTGGGTAATGGACAACAAAGACAACCTGGCAGCCTGCTCTTTGACAGCAGGCGCTGACGACTATCTTACCTCCAAGTTTACTCTTGGCACCAACCTCACAGCCACTGCTACCATGACGGGCAGCAATGCCGATGCAGGCTTTACGGCCGTAACCTACGACCCTGTATTCACGCAACTCACGCCAAAGACGCGAGTCACGCAGAAGACTGCCGGCCACAGCGTCACATTCACCGTGACACCCAAGAGCGGTCACACGTTCAAACCCACTATCATCGAGTTCGATGCTGTTAAGTGCGGCACCGATGGTGGTAATTACGATGTTTACGTCAAGAATGGCACCGATGCTGAGAGCTCCTTGGCTACCGCTGTGTCGCCTCTGCGTAACAAGGTGGCATCGGGCAATCCCAACGGCTATAGCCATCATACCTATCAGCTTTCCGACGTCCTTGTACAGTCGGGCAAGGCCTTTCAAGTAATCCTTTATGTCTACAACTTCAACGGTCAGGACAATGAGAACCCCAAGTCGATCGCATTCCGCAACGTCAGCATTGGCGGCGAAACCGATGAACCCATCTGGGATGCCTCGCACTACTTTACTTCTGCCACATGCTCGGCTGGTAACCTGTTCGACGCTATCCGTGCGCTCAAGAATGGCGAGACGGCTACCTGGCCCACAAAACTCTATGGCGACCCGACCGATTTTGTCGTTACAGCGGCCGACGGTTTTACGGCCAACGTTACCTATAATAATAAGGTAGCCACATTCACGGCCCAGAAAGACGGCAAGACAGTCTTTACAGCTACAGTGCGCTTTGTTGTTAGCTATATCCAACCGCGAGGCGAGGCTAAGCCGCTCAACCGAGGTCTTATGGCATTGAAGACAAGCAGTGGCGTGCTTGTAAGCTGGCGCCTGCGCTCTACCGATAATCCGAAGGATGTCCGTTTCCGCCTTTATCGCGGCAAGGTACTCATCACGAGGACGCCTGTTTCTGGCAAGACCAACTACCTCGACGCCAGCGGCACGACCTCCAGCGTTTACACACTTGAAGTAGTTGATGGGCAAGGCAACGTCATCGACCGTCAGGAAGGCGTCAAGCCCTGGGCCAACCAGACTCTGTATATCAACCTTGAGGGCGGTGCGCCCAAAGACCCGACGTCGGCTGGAGCTACCTACACACCCAACGACGCCTCGTTCTGCGACATGGACGGCGATGGCGAGTACGACATCATCCTCAAGTGGGCTCCCTCCAACGAGAAGGACGCCGCCAGCAGCGGCACTACCTCGCCCGCTTTCTATGCCTGCTACAAGTTGGACGGCAAGCGCCTGTGGATGCTCCACACTGGTGCCAACATGTTCAACTCGGCCCATACTACGCCCTTCATAGCCTGGGACCTCGACGGCGACGGCTATGGTGAGTTTATGGTTAAGACAGCCCCTGGCGCCATAGACGGCGAGGGCAACTATGTACTTCTCGGCAACGACAACCCCAACGAGAACCTTAAGGGCGGTCGTGGCAAGCAAGACCACGGCTCGGAGTACATTACCGTGTTTGACGGCATGACTGGCGCTGAGCTGCAAACCATCCCGTACCACACCGCCTATGCCGACGAGTCGACCTCCTTCTGGGGCGATGGAAACCAGAACCGCGCCGAGCGTTATCTCGCTGCCATTGCATGGCTCGACGGTGATGCGGCCAACCCCTCGGCCATCTTTGCCCGTGGCTACTACAATGGCTGCAAGATTGGAGCCTACGACTGGGACGGCTCAAACCTCACCCTGCGTTGGCTCCACCGTGGCGAGAGCCCGACAAAGGGTACTGTTCGCTATGCCGACGGTACTGTACGCAACCTCTCGACGACTGTCTATGGCGAAGGCTGCCACTGGATTAGCGTCGGCGATGTCACCGACGACGGCCGTCAGGAAATTCACTATGGCTCGGGTGCTTTGAAGCCCGACGGTACTACACTTTACCGCACAGGCTTGGGCCACGGCGATGCCATGCATCTGAGCGACTTCATTCCCTCTCGTCCAGGGCAGGAATTCTTCATGGTTCACGAGGAAAAACCCTACGGCATGGACCTCCGCGACGCCGCCACGGGCAAACTGCTGCTGCACAAGACTGCCGGGGACGATACGGGTCGAGGCATTATGGCTCACTTCAATCCAGAGACAGACAATGCCTATTGGCAATTCAGTGCCGACAATGGCCTCTATGACACCGAGGGCAATACCATAGCCTCAAACGTCACACACGGCGGCGGTGCCGGCCTCAGCTTTCGCATCTATTGGAACGGAGACCTTGCAGACGACTTCTATGGCAAGGACATTCTTGAATATTGGAACGCTTCGCAGCAAAGCTTCTGGCGCATGCAGGTCAATGGTGGAAACTATGTTGTCGGTAACTACAACAACTACTCAAAGCAGAATCCCTGTGTTTCGGGCGACTTGCTGGGCGACTGGCGCGAGGAGATCGTCACCTGGGACCAGTCGGGCAGCGACTACCGCCTCATCATCAATGCCACCGATTACCCGACTGATTATGGTGTGCCTCACCTCATGGACGACGCCTCTTACCGTGCACAGCTCATCGCACAGAATGTCGTCTACAACCAACCGCCCCACCTCAGCTACGACCTTCGCACGCGCTACACCATCGAGCGTACAGTGCCTGAGAGCGGATGGGACGTATTCTACACCTCTTACCCCGTCAGTGTGCCCGAGGATATTACTGCCTACAGCCTCAACGGTGTCAATGCTGCAGCCGACACCGTGCGTATCGTCAAGCTGGCTTCGCGTGCCGTCATCCCTGCCGGAGCTGCCATCATCTACAAAGCTGCAGCAGGTTCTGCGGTGAAGTTCGTGCCTACAACTAAGAACGCTGCAAGCGTCAGCACCACCTATCTGAAGGGTTGTCCTGTCGACAGCGTGCTCACCAGCAACGAAGCGTCCGGAGAATGCTTCTACGAATTCCGAGTAGATCCGCAGACTGGCTCTAAAGGATTCTTCAAGATTGAAGGACCTACTATGCAGCCTGCCTATACGCCCTGGCTGCGCGTCAAGGGAACTGCCACCAATCCCGCCCTGCCGCAGTACTACCTCGGCAAGGACGACATCCCCACCGCCATTGATGATCTCGAAATGGAACAGGGAGAATCTGTAAATGGAAAATCCTATGACCTCAGCGGCAAGCAAGTAGACCAGCCACGACAAGGCGAGGTTTATATCATCAAGGGCAAGAAAGTCATTTACTAACGTCAAAGCTTCATGCGCTCAGCCTTAAGCCCCCAAGGCTTAAACTACTAAAGCGCTAAAGTCTTAACCGTCAGATATTAAAACATAAAAACTACTAACTCACATAACACAAACTGAATTATGAAACTCAGAAACCTTCTCTCCGTTCTGTTTGTTGCTACTTTGTGGCAACCCATCCCCATCAAGGCAGAGACCGTCATCAACGTCAATGCCAAGAAGCCTGGTGCTGCTATCCAGAAGACCCAATGGGGCATCTTCTTCGAAGACATTAACTTCGCTGCTGACGGCGGCCTCTATGGCGAGCTCGTGAAGAACCGCAGCTTCGAGTTCACCCCCGACCACCTCATGGGTTGGCAGGCATTCGGTAAGGTCGAGGTCAGGAATGACGGACCTTTCGACAAGAACCCCCATTATGTTCGCCTCACCTCTGCCGGCCACGGCGACCTATGGACAGGCCTGCAGAACGAAGGCTTCTTCGGCATTGGGCTGGAGAAGGATGCCGAGTACCGCTTTAGCGTCTGGGCTCGTGTGCCCGACGGTAAGGCTCAATACCTTTGGATTCAGTTCGTCGACCAAAACACGATGGACGAGCACCAGGAGTTCACCAACACCGACCTCAAGGTAGATTCTCGTGAATGGAAGAAGTACACCGTCACTATCAAGAGTCCGCGCACTATCGAGCGCGCCCAGTTGCGCCTGTTTCTCACCAATGACAAGCGTCGCAGCGGTTCCGGCACAATGGATGTTGAGCATGTCTCGCTCTTCCCTGTCGATACTTACAAAGGTCATGAGAACGGTATGCGCAAGGATGTCGCACAGGCCCTCGAAGACCTCCATCCCGGTGTTTTCCGCTTCCCCGGCGGCTGCATTGTCGAAGGCACTACGCTTGAACTCCGCTATCAGTGGAAGAACACCGTAGGTCCTGTCGAGAACCGTCCCATCAACAAGAACCGTTGGGAGAATACTTTCACCTATCGCTACTACGCTGATTACTTCCAGAGCTATGGCCTTGGCTTCTTCGAGTACTTCCAGCTCGCTGAGGAAATCGGCGCAGAACCCCTGCCTGTCTTGAACGTAGGCATGGCCTGTCAGTTCCAGAACGGCGAGGGTGCTCATGCTCCCTGTAGCAAGGAAGGCCTCCAGCAGTTCATTGATGACTGCATCGACCTTATCGACTTTGCCAACGGCGACCCGGCCACCAACGAGTGGGCCAAGCTGCGCGCCGACATGGGCCATCCCGCACCCTTCAATCTCAAGTTCCTTGCCATCGGCAACGAGCAGTGGGAACAGCCCTACTTTGACCGTCTCGCCATCATCGCTCCCGAGGTCCGCAAGGCTCATCCCGAGATCAAGCTCATCGGCACCTCAGGCCCCAACGCCGAGGACGATAAGTTCCACCATGGCTGGGACGCCATGCGCAAGCTCAAGTGCGACCTCGTAGACGAGCACTACTACCGCGATGTTAAGTGGTATCAGAACTGGATGAATCGCTACGACGACCGCAAGTTCTACACCAAGAACGGTCCGCGCGTCTTCGCAGGCGAATGGGCTTGCCACGATCGCGGCAAGAAATACAACCACGCCGGTGCCTCAATCTACGAGGCCGCCTTCATGACCAACATCGAGCGCAATGCCGACCTCGTGCACATGGCCACCTATGCGCCCCTCTTCGCACACGTCGACGGCTGGCAGTGGCGTCCCGACCTCATCTGGTACGACAACCTCCACACCGCCCGCACCGCCAGCTACTACGTACAGCAGCTATACATGCTCAACCGCGGCACCAACGTTTTGCCAACGACCCTCAGCATCGATGGCGGCAAGCCATCGGTCAACCCCGTGCCAAAGGGTGAGGACGGCGTCTTTGCCTCCAGCGTCATCGACCGCGAGAAGCAGGAGATTATCGTCAAAGTCATCAATACCACCTCGCAGGAACAGCCTATCGTCATCAACCTCAACGGCCTGAAGGCTAAGAACCAGCCCGCCACGGCCGCTGTCACCAGCCTCGACTGTTCCGACTACGACGCAGAGAACCTGCCCTCAAAGCCTGAACGTGTGTCCCCAAAAACATCTACAGCTGCCATCACGGCCGGTAAGCAACCCTCGCTCAGCGTCAACCTCCCCGCCAAGACTTTCCAGGTCTATAAGGTGAAAATCTGAACAAGGTCAGCGTTGACCACCATTAGCGCCCGAAGCGTTTGCTCTTGTGCCCTCAAGAGCAAACCCTTCGGGCGCTATTTTTTTGCTCTTCTGAACCACGCTGCTTAGTCGCTGCATACCCTCGTCACGTGCAGTAATTAGCGAAATAAGCGGGTGCAGCGAGAGGGCATCTTTTTGAGCAGGCGGTTTTTCCTACTCGATTCGTAATGTAAGAGCTATTATTCCTGTACGCTGAAGAGACAACCGGCTGTTCTATAAGTGCGTATAGACGAAATACATTAAGGATTGTGAAGAGTGCCTTTTGAGCTTGCCTGTTCTATAAACGCATAATGGCGGATTGGGCCGAAAGATTGTTCAAAGGGCTCTATTCAGAAGGCTGAGTCATCCTTCGCACTTAGCACAATTGCGGCACGCGCCCAACCGTTTTGATTATTCCATGACCTTGGAACAATCATTCCATGGTCACCGAATAATCATTCCATGGTCATGGAATAATCCTCGCACCTGAGAGTGTCGAAGTCTCCAATCAGGCAAAACCGCTTAAGGAAGCTGGCTTCATGCCTTCTTTCCCCGCTACATATTCCATTCTTTTAATTAGCCATACGCTCAAACAAGTAATCCCCGCTGCCAGCAAGATTGCTGACGGCGGGGATTTCTTTTTTATAAGTGTTCAATTGCGAACGTTCAAAAATGGCTTGATCCGTCGAAACAATGGGTGCAGACCTTGCTTTTGGGCAGGCCTATGCTCTTGATGAGGATTTCGAGCGTGTTGAACTTGAGCGAGGTGAGGCCAAGTCGTCGGCCCATTTCGGTGACCATGGCTCGGTACTTTTCAGAGTCGGTGCGGGCGTATTCCTGCAGGATTTCGCGGGGTGTCGAAGCTTCGCCGCCGAGGCCGCCGGGCGTCTTGTCGTGGTCGTCCTCGAGGTCGTGGATTACCTGGCGTGTGAGCAGCTCCATGTCGCTCTTCGATGCCGAGAAGTTGATGAATGGACAGCCGTAGATGAGCGGCGGACAGGCAATTCGCATGTGCACCTCCTTGGCTCCGAGGTCGAATAGTCCACGCACGTTGTCGCGGAGCTGAGTGCCACGCACGATGCTGTCGTCGCAGAAGAGGCAGCGCTTGCCGTTGAGGGCGTCTCTGTTGGGGATGAGCTTCATCTTGGCCACGAGGTCGCGGGTGAGCTGGTTGCCAGGCATGAACGATCGCGGCCATGTTGGCGTGTACTTTGAGATGGCGCGTCGGTAGGGTACGCCAATGCCTTCGGCATATCCGGTGGCCATGCCAACGCCTGAATCAGGAATGCCGGCCACGAGGTCCACTTTGGTGTCATCCTGCTGGCCCATGAGCAGTCCGCAGGTGTGGCGCATGGCTTCGACGTTGCGATTTTCGTAGGTGGAGGTCGGGAATCCGTAGTAGACCCACAGGAAGGAACAGACCTGCATCTCCTTTTCGGGCTTGCGCAGCTGCTCGATGCCGTCGGTGGTGAGGCGTACTATCTCGCCTGGTCCTACGAAGTGAGTGACGTCGTAGCCGAGGTTGGGGAAGGCCGTTGTCTCGGAGGTGGCGGCAAAGGCACCGTCCTTCTTGCCGATGACGATAGGCGTGCGTCCGAGGTGGTCGCGGGCAGCTATGATGCCGTTCTCGGTGAGGATGAGCATAGAGCACGAACCTTTCACCTTGCGGTAGACGTTCTCGATGCCGTCGACGAAGCTCTTGCCGCGTGCTATCAGCAGGGTGATGAGTTCTGTGGGGTTGGTCTTGCCGCTCGACATCTCGGAGAAGTGGTCGCCCGAGTCGAGGAGTTCGCGTGTGAGCTCGTCGAGGTTGTTAATCTTGGCTACGGTGACGACGGCCATCTTGCCCAGGTGCGAGTTGACCATGATAGGCTGCGGGTCGGTGTCGGAGATGACGCCTATGCCGCTGTTGCCAGGGAACTTCTGCAGTTCGGTTTCGAAGCGTGTGCGGAAGTATTGGTTCTCGAGGTTGTGGATGCTGCGATAGAAACCTTTCTCTGCAGAGTAGGTCGCCAAACCGCCGCGTTTGGTGCCGAGGTGAGAGTTGTAGTCAGTACCGTAGTAGAGATCGGTGATACAGGGTTTTGTGCTGATAGTTCCGAAAAAGCCGCCCATAAATGAAAATGAAAAGTGAAAAAGTGAAAAGTGAAAAATGAAGGTTGGCCCCTCTAAATCCCCCCGTGGGGGGACTTGCGTTGCCGTGAGAATCCCGTGGGGGGCTTGCGTTGCCCTTAGAGTCTTCCCGAGGATTGGTTCGCCCCCCCCACGGGGGGAAGGGAGGGGCCTTATCTGTCGCGCCAGAATGTACGGGTGAAGAGCACTACGACGCTTACTATTTCGAGACGTCCCATGAGCATGAGTAGCGACAATAGCCATTTTATAGTCGCCGGAAGCATAGCCCATGACATCGTAGGGCCAATTTCGAGGCCAAGAGTAGGCCCGACATTGCTGGCACAGCTCAAGGCAATGGTTATGGAATTAGTGCTGTCGACACCTGCGAGGATCATGATGAAATAGGTGACGAAGCACATAATGAAGTAAAGTGCGAAGTAGGAAAGAAGCGTGGCCTGAGTGGAGTAGGGGATAGGCTGGTTGTTCACACGTACTGGCAGAACTGCGCGTGGGTGCAGCACCCTGCGCATCTCGTTTCGTATAACATTTAACGTCATCACCCCACGAATACATTTGAAGCCGCCCGCTGTTGACCCTGAACAGCCGCCGAAGAACATCAAAACCGACAAGACAACCCACGTGATGTGAGGCCATTGACCAGCATCGTCGTTGAAGACGCCCGTTGTAGTGGCAAAGGATACAACCTGGAAGAGGCTGTGGCGGAAAGCATCTTCGAAACGATAGTGGCAATGTCGCATCAGTACAAAGCAGATGTATAATGTGGCACCGATAATCAGAAACAAAAAAAGACGCAATTCAGAGTTCTTGAAGAACTGCTGAAAGCGTCGTTTAAGTATACTAATATATATTAATGAGAAACTGATGCCGGAAATGAGCATGAAGGCGATGGCCGTATAGTCGATATATGGGTTGTGGAAATAGCCCGTGCTGGCGTTGTGGGTGGAGAAGCCTCCCGTAGCCGTGACGGTCATGGCATAATTGACGCTGTCGAAGCCGTTCATGCCCTCAATCCAGAAAAGCAGGCAACAGAGAACAGTGATGATTACATAGATGCCCCAAATCCATTTGGCCGTTGTACTTAGGCGCGGGTGCAGCTTATTGCGCATGGGGCCAGTGGCTTCTGCCGAGAATACGCGCAAACCACCTTCGACAAGCGAGGGTACGATGGCTATCGTAAAGAAGACGATACCCAATCCGCCAATCCATTGCGTAAGGCTGCGCCAGAACAAAAGGGCATGCGGTAGGCGCTCGACATCATCGATGAGCGAGGCTCCGGTGGTGGTGAAGCCAGACATCGTCTCGAAGAAGGCATCGGTGGCACTTGGCAGATAACCGCTTGCCATGAAGGGTATTGCGCCGAATGAGCTGAATACTATCCATGAGAGCGATACAATGAGATAGGCATCGCGGCGGTTAAGAAATGATGAGGAATTGCGTCCTACCCACATAAAAAGAAGGGATGACACAGTGGTGGCGCCTAAAGCCAACATAAAGGCCGTGGCATCGTTTTCTGCATAGCACAGCGACATGATAAGGCATGCTAATAACATCACTGCTTCGAGACTAAGCAGCTGACCTAAAATCTTTGAAAGTAGTCTCCAATTTATCATGTCGTGTGTGGGAGAGAACCTCGTTTCGCGGCGCAAAGGTACGACTTTAAGTGAAAAATCGAAAGTGAAAAGTGAAAAATTATAGAGTGCGATGCAATTATTTTGACGAATAATAAGGGCTGAATAACAAAATATGTTACCTTTGTGGCCAAAGAAACAAACATTAATAATAATAACTATGTTCGAAAACCAACCTAAAGGCCTTTATGCACTTGCATTGGCCAACACGGGCGAACGCTTCGGCTACTATACGATGATTGCCGTCTTCGCCCTTTTTCTTGGCGAGAACTTCGGTCTCTCGGAATCTGTTTCTGGCATCATCTATGGCTCGTTCCTCGGCCTGGTCTATTTCCTGCCTTTGGTGGGTGGCATCTTGGCTGATAAGTTCGGCTTCGGAAAGATGGTGACCATCGGTATCCTCATCATGTTCTTCGGTTACTTGCTGCTGTCGGTGCCCCTTGGCAATGGTGGCGTCGCCCTGGCTGGCATGTTTGCCGCCCTGTTGCTCATCTCGTTTGGCACGGGCCTGTTCAAGGGCAACCTGCAGGTGATGGTAGGTAATCTCTACGACGAACCACAGTATGCCGCCCGTCGCGATTCCGGATTCAGCATATTCTATATGGCCATTAATATCGGTGCGCTCTTCGCTCCCACGGCGGCCGTCGAGATCATGAAATGGGCCGAGACGAGTCTGGGCTTCAGCCATGCCGACAGCTACCACTTTGCCTTCGCCGTGGCCTGCGTCTCGCTGATTCTCTCCATCGCTATCTACTACGCTTTCCGAAGCACCTTCCGCCACGTCGAGGGCGACAAGAAAAAGGACGCTGTCGCCGGTGCCGTAGCAACAGAAGAACTCACTCCCGAAGAGACTCGCCAGCGCATCACCGCTCTCGTGCTCGTCTTTGCCGTGGTCATCTTCTTCTGGATGGCATTCCACCAGAACGGACTTTCGCTGACCTACTTCGCCAACCAGTTCACTCAGAAAACTGCCGAGGGCGTACACACTATGCCGTTCAACGTATGGAACCTCGTGGCTATCATCTTCATCGTCTATGGCCTCTTCTCGGTGTTCCAGTCGAAAACGTCGAAAGCAAAGGCAATCGCTGTTGCCGTCGTGGCTGCCGCTTGCGCTTTCCTTTGCTGGCAGTACAGCCGTGCAACGGGCAGCGTGGACATTAACGCGCCTATCTTCCAGCAATTCAATCCCTTCTATGTTGTGGCGCTCACGCCCGTGTCGATGGCAATCTTTGGAGCACTTGCCGCCAAAGGCAAGGAGCCTAAGGCTCCGCGCAAGATAGCCTACGGTATGATTGTTGCCGCCGTAGCTTTCTGCCTCATGATCTTCGCTTCGCAGGGCTTGCTGACGCCCAACGAGCAGAAAGCTGCCATCGAAGCTGGAACAGCCACTTATCCCGCTTCGCCCTACTGGCTTATCGGCGTTTATCTCGTGCTGACTTTTGGTGAGCTGTTGCTTTCTCCCATGGGCATCTCGTTTGTCTCTAAGGTAGCTCCTCCGAAGTACAAGGGCATGATGATGGGTGGCTGGTTCGTGGCAACGGCTATCGGCAACCTGCTCGTCAGCGTAGGCGGCATCCTCTGGGGCGGACTCTCGCTCACGACCGTATGGCTCGTCTTTGCCGGCCTCTGCCTGCTCAGCGCCCTCTTCATGTTTGCAATGATGAAGCGTCTGGAGAAAGTTGCCTAATAAATAGCGCTTCCTTTAGGAATGTGCTATGCGGGCATTGTCTTTCAAAATGCTATCCGTTTCCTTACAAAGTCGCCCTTTTTTGTCAAGGGCGGCTTTTTTCTGTTTTTTTTAGGGCGTAGAATGTTGCAGAAAGAAAGAAAATGTCTACCTTTGCGCCGAAAAAAAAAGCCCTACCACGGAGCTTTCCCCCAAATCTTGTTGAATATCTATCTTAATAATATGATTAAAAGGATATTAATAATCCTTGCGGCAACCATATTAGGCACTGCCGTGGCTACAGCACAGACACGAATACGTGGTACAGTACTTTTTGAAGACGACGGTGAGCCCGTAATCGGAGCTTCCGTCATGGTGCAGGGCACCTCTACTGGTGCACAAACCGACATCGACGGTAAGTTTGCGCTTGAAGTGGAAACTGGTCACAACCTCGTAGTCAGCTATATTGGCATGGAGGCGCAGATCGTCAAGGCCCGCAATGGCATGACCGTGCGCCTGCGTTCGAAAGATGCCGTTATGGAAGAGGTCGTCGTCACCGGTATGCAGAAGATGGACAAGCGCCTCTTTACTGGCGCCTCCACAAAACTTAACGCAGCCGAGACGAAGCTCGACGGCGTGGCCGACGTGAGCCGAGCCCTCGAAGGCCGTGCAGCCGGTGTCTCGGTGCAGAACGTCAGCGGCACCTTTGGTTCAGCGCCTAAGATCCGCGTGCGTGGCGCCACATCTATTTATGGCTCGTCGAAGCCCCTGTGGGTGGTCGATGGCGTGATCATGGAGGACGTCGTGGAAGTCAGCGCCGACGATCTCAGCTCGGGCGATGCCAACACGCTCATCTCCTCTGCTATTGCCGGTCTCAACTCCGACGACATCGAGAGTTTCGAGATTCTCAAGGACGGTAGCGCTACATCTATATATGGAGCGCGCGCGATGGCCGGTGTGATTGTGGTCACGACGAAGAAAGGTACGGCCGGGCAGAACCGTATCAACTACACAGGCGAGTACACCATGCGCCTCAAGCCCAACTACCGCAACTTCAACATCATGAACTCGCAGGACCAGATGTCGGTCTATCAGGAACTGCAGCAGAAAGGCTACCTCAACTATGCCGAGCTGGCCAACTCCTCGGAGACGGGCGTCTATGGCAAGATGTACCAGATGCTCTCTCAGTACGATCCCGTCACTGGCTCCTTCGCCCTGCGCAATACGCCCGAGGACATCGCGGCCTACCTGCGCGAGGCCGAGTACCGCAACACCGACTGGTTCGACCTCCTGTTCAAGAACAACATCCAGCACACCCATTCCGTGAGCATCTCAGGAGGCTCCGACAAGGCGCAGTACTACGCCAGCGTCAGCGCCATGTACGACCCAGGATGGACGCTCAAGAGCAGTGTGGAGCGCTATACGGCTAATGTCAATGCCAACTTCAACCTCTCGAAGCGCCTCACTTTCGGCGTTATCTCCAACGCCAGCTACCGTAATCAAGAGGCTCCGGGCACACTCAGCCGCGAGATAGATCCCGTCAACGGAGCCGTCACACGCTCGTTCGACATCAACCCCTACAGCTTCTCGCTCAACTCCTCGCGAGCCCTCGACCCCGACGCTTTCTACACCCGCAACTACGCGCCGTTCAATATCTTCCACGAGCTCGACAATAACTATATCGACCTCGGCGTGGCCGACTTCCGCCTGCAAGGCAAGCTGACGTATAAGCCCATCAACAAGATTGAGCTCTCGCTGCTTGGCGCAATGAAGTACTCGGGCACCTCGCAGGAGCACTCCATACGCGACAACTCCAACCAGGCCATGGCCTACCGCGCTATGGACAATTCCACCATACGTGGCCGCAACCCATATCTCTACACCGACCCCGACAATATTTACGCCCTGCCTGTTTCGGTGATGCCCGAAGGCGGTATCCTCGAACGCACCGACAACCGGATGTTCGGCTACGACATGCGTGCGTCGGCGGCCTACAACGATGTCATCAACGACATTCACACCGTCAACTTCTATGCCGGTATGGAGATCAACCACGTCAACCGCCACTCCACATGGAACCGCGACTGGGGCGTGCTCTTCGAGAACGGCGAGATCTCAGCCTTCAGCTATCTTGCCTTCAAGCAGATGATGGAGCGCAACACCAATTACTATACATTAAATAATACGCGCGAGCGCAATGCCGCCTTCTTTGCCAACGCCACCTATGCGTGGAAGAATCGCTATACCGTAAATGGCACCATCCGCTACGAAGGCACCAACCGTATGGGCAAGAGCCGCCAGGCACGCTGGCTGCCCACGTGGAATATCTCGGCGGCGTGGAATGTGCACGAGGAGACGTGGTTCGAACACCTGCGCCCCGCACTCTCGGCCCTTAAGTTCAAGGCCAGCTATTCGCTGACGGCCGACCGCGGACCGGCTGCCGTGACTAACTCAACAGCCATCTATGCCTCATACAACCCCTGGCGCCCCTTTACCTCGGTGAAAGAGAGCGGCATCACCATGACGTGGCCTGCCAATCCTGAACTGACTTACGAGAAGAAGCATGAGCTTAACGTCGGTTTCGAAGCCGGCTTCCTCAAAGACCGCATCAATCTCACTTTCGACTGGTACCGTCGCAACAACTACGACCTCATCGGTGCCATGCTCACTTCGGGCTACTCGGGCAGTATCCAGAACTACGCCAACGTGGCATCGATGAAGTCGAGCGGTGTGGAGGTGAGTCTTTCGACTACCAATATCAAGACGAAGGACTTCTCGTGGACCACCAGCTTCGTCTATTCACATACTTCTAATGAAGTCACCGAACTGCAGTCGGCAGAGCGCCTCATCGACCTCGTGGCTGGCAACGGTTTCGCCCTCAAGGGCTACCCCGTGCGCAGCATCTTCAGCATACCGTTCGCCGGACTGAACAATGAAGGCCTGCCCACGTTCTACGACAATAATGGTATACGTACCATCTCAGGTATCTACTTCCAGGCCATCGACCGCGAGGAACTCAATTTCCTCAAATACTCGGGCGCTGCCGACCCCACCGATATGGGTTCGCTCGGTAATATCTTCAAGTGGAAGGGCTTCACGCTAAACCTCTTCGTTACCTATAGCTTCGGCAATGTCGTGCGTCTCGACCCCGTCTTCTCGAGCTACTACAGCGAGCTCGCCGCCATGCCCAAGGAGTTCCGCAACCGCTGGGTTGTGCCCGGCGACGAGGCCACGACGACAATTCCCGTCATCGCCAGCTCGCGCCAGAACCGCAACGACACCGACCTGGGCATCGCTTACAACTCCTACAACTATTCTACAGAGCGCATCGCCAAGGGCGACTTCATTCGCATGAAAGAAATCTCGCTGGCCTACGACTTCCCGCGCGACCAAATCGCCAAGCTCGGACTCGGCAGCCTCGGACTGAAACTTCAGGCCACAAACTGCTTCCTCATCTACGCCGACAAGAAGCTCAACGGCCAAGATCCTGAATTCACCAACTCGGGCGGTGTGGCCGTTCCTATGCCTAAACAGTTCACTCTGACTCTCCGCCTCGGTCTCTAAACAAAGCACAGCACCCTATGAAAGAAATAGATAGATTATATACGGTTTTTGTGTGTTGCTGTATCACAGCAACCCTCCCCCTGCTGATCGCCTGCGACAATTATCTCGACGTGCTGCCCGACAACCGCACCGAGATCAACAGCGAGAGCAAAATACAGAAGTTGCTCGTATCAGCCTATATGACGCGCGACCCGCTCTACGTGGCAGAAATGATGTCGGACAATGTCGATGACTACGGCGCCGACAACCCAAACACCATACGCTTTGCCGACCAGCTCTATGCCTGGCAGGACATTACAGAGTCAAACAACCAAAGCCCCGAGAACTTCTGGGAAGAATGCTACTTCGGTATCGCTACAGCCAACGCCGCACTCGAAGCCATCGAGGAGATGGGCGGAGCAACGACGACAAAGCTGAAGCAGTATAAGGCCGAGGCCTTGCTCTGTCGTGCCTACGGCCACTTCATGCTTGTCAACCTCTTCTCGCAGGCTTATCGCAGCACCGATGCCGACAAGCAGCTGGGTGTCGTCTATATGACTGGCACCGCCCCGGCGCTCGACATCAACCCCGACCGCCTCTCCGTGGCCGAGGTCTATGCGCTCATCGACAAGGACTTGCAGGAGGCGCTGCCTCTTGTGGGCTCCGACTATCAAGTGCCCTCATACCACTTCAACCAACGAGCAGCCTACGCCTTTGCCACGCGCTTCTATCTCTTCTATGAGAAGTGGGACCGTGCCATCGACTACGCCACGCGCTGTGTGGGCGCTGCCCCGAAGGCTATGCTGCGCGACTGGGAGTACACCTCCACGATGACGCGCGACTGGAACGCCATCTCGCAGCACTATATCGACGCCTCGCTCAACTGCAACCTGATGTTGCTGACATCATACTCCTACATGGGACTCGTCTTCGGCCCTTACCGCTATCTCTCGAAGTACTCCCACGGCAAGTATCTCGCCGAGCATGAGGATGGCGAAGCGCGCAATATCTGGGGCGACGATGTTTTCTATATGGGCATGAACACCTATTCCGCCACCAACCTCGACAAGACAATCTTCTGGAAGCTGCCATACCTCTTCGAGTATGCCGACGCCGTTGCAGGAACGGGCTACTACCGCACCGTTTATCCAGCGTTCACTACCGACGAATGCCTGCTCAACCGAGCTGAAGCCTACGTCCTCACCGGCAACTATGCCAAGGCCGCAGCCGACCTCACGACTTGGATGCAGAACATCGTGCAGACCGACCTCGTCCTTACCCCGGAGCTTATCACCGATTTCTACAACTCGGTCGACTATAGCTACAGCGATGCCCGTGGCGTAGAGTCAACCATCAAGAAGCATCTTCATCCGGCATTCGACATAGGTGCTGAAGGCGGCACCAAGGAAGCTATGCTCCAGTGCGTCTTGGGCTTCCGCAGAATAGAGACTCTGCAGACGGGCTTGCGCTGGTACGACGTCAAGCGCTATGGTATTGAGATTGTGCGCCGCGTCATGAACGCCAGCGGACAGCCTGAGCACCGCACCGACGTGCTCACCGTCGACGACCCGCGTCGCGCTGTGCAGATACCGCTCCGCGCCCGTCGCACCAGTGAGCACGATGGCGTAGAACCCAATCCCCGCAACACGGAGCCTCGAATCGATGGCGGCGACATCAGCGGGCAGAGCTTAGAACCTATAACGACACCTCAACTCTGATAATTATGACTACTTCAGTATATAGCAATCTTAAGTTCTTAGGCTTAGCCTGCGTCGTCGCCGTGGCTGCCATGCTCGGAGCCTGCTCTGAGGACGACCTCGCCGACAAGAGCGTCATCACCGTCGATAAGGTGGATTACACCGAGTTCGACTATTGGCTGCAGCGTAATTATGTCAAGCCATACAATATCTCGTTCAAATATCGCTTCGAGGATATTGAATCCGACATGAATTACTACACCATCCCAGCACGCTACGAACTGGCCGTGAAGCTGGCTCATCTGGTGAAATACGTGTGCATCGAGGCCTATGACGAGGTCGGCGGTATAGATTTCACCCGCGCTTACTTCCCAAAGATGATCTTCACGATAGGGGAGTGGGAGTATCGCAACAACGGTACCTACATCCTCGGTACGGCTGAGGGCGGCCGCAAGATTCTGCTCTCGGGTGTCAACTATCTTGAGGAGCACCTCGGCAACGCCGACGACCTCAACACCTACTACCTGCAGACCATCCACCACGAGTTCACTCATATCTTGAACCAGACGGTCAACTACTCGGCCGACTTCCAGCTCATCTCCGGCGCCGATTACGTTGCCGACAAATGGAGTCAGGCTCCGTTCAACACTGGCTGCCTGCAGCGCGGCTTCATCTCGAGCTACGCCCAGCACTCCCACGTCGAGGATTTTGCAGAGATGCTTGCGATGTTCGTCTGCAACAGCGAGCGCCAGTGGGATGCCTGGATGGCAGAGGCCGGTCCCGAGGGTGAGCGCATCATCACTACGAAACTGGAGATGGTCAAGGAATATATGCTCAGCGCTTTCGGCATCGACCTCGAGGCTCTGCGCAGCGCACTGCAGCGCCGTCAGTTTGAGGTCACGAGCGGTCTCGTGGACCTCGACGACCTCAGCTTAGATTAACACAAAGAAACCTGCATGATTATGTCAAATCCACACATAAGAATCAAATCCCTCCTGTTTGCCTGCGCTATGGTGGCGTCGCTGGCCCTGACCTCGTGCTTCAAGCAGCAGGAAGACCTCTTCGATGAGCCGGCATCCACGCGCCTGCAGAGCACTATGGATAAAGTGAGAACCATACTGCGCGGGGCGGAGTACGGCTGGGAATTTGAATACTATCCCGGCAGCGAGCTCGAGTATGGCGGCATCGTCTATTTGCTGAAGTTCGATTCGCTGACAGTAGATGTCGCTTGCTCGCTCATCCCCGACAGCGTTGAGACAACCTACTATCGCATGACCAACGACAACGGCCCCGTGCTGACGTTCGACACCTTCAACAGCCTCATCCACTATTTCTCTACGCCCAGCTCGGGCGAGTATGAGGCCAAGGGCGGCGAGTTTGAGCTTGTCGTCAACGAGATCAGCGACGACGAGATTACCCTCTATGGCAAGAAGACGGGCAACACGATGTACCTGCGCCGTCTCACAGCGCCTACCGATGACTATGCCAGCCGCACGGTCGCCATCTTCGACAACTTCGTCAAAGGCTTCGAGGGAGAGGTCGAGGGCTCGTTCGACCTCGTGAACCGTCGCATGTACGTCAGTGGCGACAGCCTCGGAGTGCCTTTCACGTTCAACGACAAGGGTATACGCTTCTATCGTCCCATTCGCCTTGGCAACAGCCGCGTGCAGGCTTTGGAATATAATACCGAGACGCATGAGCTCACGGGCGTCGGTGATGACGCAGCCTCGCTGACGTTGCAGGGCGTGCCCTTCCCTGATGATATCATGCATTTTGGCGACTATGCCGGGCGCTACACTATGCGCTATCAGGGCGGACAGGCCTCGGCCAACGTAGAGTTTGTGCCTAACCGTCTCGAATGCAACTATCGTCTGCGAGGCCTCAGCCCGATGTACGAGCTCGTGATGCAGTTCGACTACGAGACGGGCGATATGATCCTCGCCCCGCAGGTCGTTGGGCAGTACGGCGGCACCAGTGTCTATTTCGCCACCTATGGCTCAGGCGTCTGGGTAGCTCCCGAGTGCTCGTTCACCATCCGTTGGAACAAGAACCGCTTTTATCCCACCTTCACATTCTCGCCCACCGACTCGCGCTACGACTGCGAATCGGCCCTGCTCATCACGCTCTACGAACTCGGCGAGGGCTTTGGTGCTGAGATAATCGACGATGCCGCATGGGCCACCAACGGCTCCTGTGTCTTCCTGAATCTTGTCTCTTTCTTCAAGTTGCGCGAATAACCCTCTTTCTCATACAATATGTTCAGACTTAATAGACCCCATATCAAGTTACACCTCATCCTGCCATTGCTTGCCGTGATGACCCTTGTGGCCTGCGGCGAGGATGACGAGGTAAAGACGTTCACCAGCCCAATCAGCGTCGTGAGCAGCGACCTCATCTTTGATTCCAGCGGCCGCACAGGCTCTGTCCGCGTCGCGGGTACGGCTCCCTTCGAGGTCAGCAGCACGTCGGACTGGGCCGTGGCGCGCGTCGAGGGCGACGTCATTTACGTTGCCGTGGCAGGCAACGACGGCCTCGACGGCCGCACGGCAATCCTCACCGTGACCGATGCTCTCCGCAACACTCTTGAGATTCCGGTGCAGCAGCGCGGTATGGTAATCGGACGCTTGAGCGAAGAAAGCCATTTCGTCAAGAATGCCGGGGAGACTCTCGAATACACTCTCGTGCACGACCGCCCCGTCAGCTTCTCGACCGATGTCGATTGGATTCATCCCTCCATCGAAGGCAACACCGTGAAGATTGTCGTCGATGCAAACACCGAAGGCGTAATTCGCCGGGGCACTCTCTCCTACGAGAGCCAGGGCTATGGCAGCATGCTTAGCATCGCACAGTATGACCTCGAGAACGATGTCTTGGGAACCTACAACTTCGGCGGTTTCAGCGGTGAGACTGTCATGGCGACGCATGTGGAACTAATGATGCGTAACGACAGCCTCTTCTTGCGTTTCGTGCGCAACGACGAGTGGGCCAAGAATCCTATGCCCCTCGACTTCGACCGTGGGCGCTGTCGCATAGCCTTCCATTCGGCGCAGTATCTAAGCTATGCCAGCGCCACGAGCTATGACGCTTTCTACTTCACCGACAGCTCCACCGGGCGCGTCGCTACGACGCCAGTGGCCACGATGATTGCCGACCTCTCGCACCGCACCGTCGATGGCGAAGGCTTCACCTATGCCGTGCTGGCCGATGGTGGCACATGGCCCGGCTACAACTGCAGCGGCTTCTTTATCCGTGCCATGCGTTCGGGCTTCTCGACCACGCTGATGTCTGTGACCCGCCCGTTCCTCATCCGCGAAGGGCCGCTTGGCATGGACGATTGATAAAAAAACACCTGAAAACTATATCTAAGCTTATGAAAAAGTTGTCTATCCTTTTTGCTCTCTGCCTGGCTTTCGCGCTGAAGGCTCAGGCTCAGCTGCCTGCAATCACCCTGAAAGACATTGCAGGAAAGACCATTCAGACCGACACCCTCGCGCGCCTCAACGGCGGCAAGCCCATCATCATCGATTTCTTCGCCAC
>OCVV012884010.1_pt1 | contig 95201 bp, 76 predicted proteins | sample 1539721 | NCBI WGS metagenome assembly OCVV01 (sample SAMN02144230, study PRJEB22623) | gut metagenome | biome: sheep rumen | host: Ovis aries | place: New Zealand
CTTCAACATCATTGTCGCAGCCCCGACCCGCGGTCACGAGCGGGGGCTCCTATCTTTTTAGTGCCCTCGGATTGGGTCATAGTGTCTGTCCCCTTTGTGGTGGTTTAGGCGATGATGGAGGCGATGGCGCGGATGCAGGCGTCGGCTGCCGTGAAGGTGGTGCTGTCGTCGCTGACGATAAAGATGATCTTGCCCTTGATGCCAAAGTCGCCGATTTCGCTAAAGAGCACGGAGGGCTCCTGGTCAAAGCCCGAGATGGGCAAGACGGCCGTTTTGGTTGCTCTCGTGAGCTCGTCTGCCAGCGCGTCAAGGGAAGCCCATTTAGACGTGTCCTTTACGGCAACGGGCACGGCCACACGTCCAAAGGGCATCAGATGCACGAGCGTGTTCTTGGAGATGTTGGAGTTGGGCACAATGATGGTCTGCCCGCAGGCATCCTCGATGGTCGTGTGGCGCCAGGTGATGTCCTGGACCACGCCCGACACGCCGCCGACCTCGATATTGTCGCCGGGCTTGATGATGCCCATAAAGGTCACCTGCATGCCGCCGATAAGGTTCGACAGCGTGTCCTGAAAGCCGAGCGAGATGGCAATGCCGCCGACGCCAAGAGCGGCGACGAGTGCGTTTGCGTTAATGCCAAAGCAGTTGTCGAGGATAAAGCTGCCGCCAATCATCCAGATGACGGCGCGCGCAATGTTGATGAAGATACTCGATGCCGGAAGCGGGTTATCGTCGCGGTTGAGCAGGTGACGCAGCGTCTTGGAAACGACTTTGGCGGCGACGGCGGTGCCTATCGCCAAGATGCCAGCCCAGATGATGTTGTGGACCCATCGCTGCTCAAAGAAATGAAGAATCGGCTCAAACAATTCCATGTAGGGAAAACCTCCTCAAGATCGTTCAACCATGATACCCACCAAAAAGCCCGTCCGATCACAACGGACGGGCCGATAACTTGAGATGGGGTGGCCGCGGTGGCGTAAGCTGGGGCGCCGGCGAGTACGCCGGCAAGGAGTGTGGCGGTCAAGCAAGACGAGGAAGAGACCATCTCATGGCAGTTTCCTTAGTTCTTAACCAGTGGTCCCTGCTGACGCTGGATTATCGACATAATATGCGAAAACCGCCGCAAAGGTGTCTGTTCCTTTGCGGCGGTTTTGACGTCTACGCAGATAAAACCTGCCAAAATAAACCTGTCCCTTTTTGGTAGGTTTAGCTCAGCAGCATGCGGTCGTTGGCGAGCTCGCCGCCCGAGACCTCCTCGAACTTCTGAAGCAAGTCGGCCACGGTGAGCGATTTCTTCTCATCGCCCGCCACGTCGTAGATTACGTGGCCCTCGTGCATCATGATCAGGCGATTGCCCAGACGGATAGCGTCGTTCATGTTATGCGTGACCATGAGCGTGGTCAGGTGGTTCTCGTCGACGATCTCCTCGGTCAGATTGAGCACCTTAGAGGCCGTCTTGGGGTCGAGTGCCGCGGTATGCTCGTCGAGCAGCAGCAGGCGCGGCTTGGTGAGCGTGGCCATGAGCAGGGTGAGTGCCTGGCGCTGGCCGCCCGAGAGCAGGCCGACCTTGGCGTTGAGGCGCGTGTCCAGACCAAGGTCCAGGCGTTTGAGCAGCTTGACGTACTCGTCCTTCTCGGCCTTAGTGACGCCCCACGAAAGGCCGCGACGCTGGCCGCGACGCTTGGCGAGTGCCAGGTTCTCGGCAATTTGCATGTCGGCTGCGGTGCCGCGCATGGGGTCCTGGAACACGCGGCCCAGGTACTTGGCACGCTGCGACTCGCTCAGACGTGAGATGTCGGTGCCGTCGAGCTCGATAACACCCGAATCGAGCGGATACACGCCGGCGATCATGTTGAGCAGCGTGGACTTGCCGGCGCCGTTGCCGCCAATCACGGTTACAAAGTCGCCATCGTTGAGGGTAAGGTCGACGCCGGTAAGAGCGCGCTTTTCGGTGACGGTGCCCTTGTTAAAGGTCTTCTTGACGTGCGAGAGCTTAAGCATCTGCCTCATCCCCCTTCCTATAGGAGCTGCGGAGCTTATAGCGCTCCCAAATCACGGGCACGCATAGGGCCACGGCGACAATCACGGCGGAGAGCAGCTTCATGTCGTTGGCGTCCATGCCCAGCTGCAGCACGATGGCGCGGATGAGGAAGTACACCACGGAGCCAAAGACGGCGGAGGCAAGACGGACGCTAAACTGCGTGAGACCGCCGGGCAGCAGGCGGCCGAGCACCTCGCCGATAACAATGGCGGCGAGACCGATAACGATGGCGCCGGTGCCCATGCCAATGTCGGCGTACTTCTGGCTCTGGCAGATGAGCGCGCCCGAAAGGCCAATGAGGGCGTTGGAGAGCACGAGGGCGATCATCTTAGTGGAGTTGGTGTTGACGCCCAGGGCACGGATCATGTACTCGTTGTTGCCGGTGGCGCGCAGCGCCGAGCCGATCTCGGTGCCAAAGAACCAATACAGGATGGCAACGATAGCCACGGCGAGCAAGATGCCCAGGATGATGGCAACGGTGGACTGCGGCAGGCCCGTCATATTGCTGACGGCCGAGAACACGGTGCCCTTGGCAAGGATGGGCGTGTTGGATTTGCCCATGATGCGCAGGTTGATGGACCACAGGCTGATCTGGGTGAGGATTCCGGCGAGGATCGCGGGAATTTCGAAGACGGTGGTCAGAATGCCCGTGACCGCGCCCGCAATGGCGCCGGCGCACATGCCGGCCAAAACGGCGAGCAACGGGTCGGCATTGTTGTTGACGATGAGCACGGCGCAGACGCAGCCGCCGAGGGCAAAGCTGCCGTCGCAGGTCATATCGGGGATGTCGAGCAGGCGGAACGTGATAAACACGCCAAGCACCATAATGCCCCAGAGGACACCCTGCGAAACGGCGCCCTGCAATGCAATGAGCATGCTTCATACCTCCTAGGATAGGGTGGACACGTGATTTTCCATAATAGCGGTACCAATGCATAAAAGAGCAGCGGACGGACATTTTGTTTTACCAAAAACAAGCAGGGCGAACGCCGGTCTTTAGCGTTCGCCCCAATGACTCAGATATTGAATAACGCAGCTATGGCGCAAGCGCGTGCCCTAGCTGCGTTACCGCGCATGGCGCTACTCGTCTAGAGCGGAAAGGTCGATGCCCAGGGCCTCGGCCATCTCGTCGTTCTTGACGACGACCAGATCCTTGCTTGGGAGGTGCTTAATCGGCATATCCTCGGGCTTGGCCTCGCCCTTCAGAATCTTAACGGCCATCTCGCCCGCGGCGTAGCCCAGGTCCTCATAGTTGATGGAAAGGGTGAACAGGCCGCCGGCCATGCACATGCCCTCCTCGCCGGTCACAAAGGGAAGCTTGTTCTCCTTGCAGATCTGACCGACCTGCGAAGCGCCCGCGGCGATGGTGTTGTCAGTGGGAGAGTAGAGCGCGTCGACCTTGCCCACGGCAGACTCGACGACGGACTGGATCTCGTTGGAGCTCGAGACGGTGAAATCGGTGTACTCCAGGCCCAGCTTGTCGAGTTCCTTCTTGGCGGCCTTGATCTGGACGTCCGAGTTGGACTCGGCGGTGCAGTAGAGCAGACCGACCTTTTTAACGTCGGGCAGGACCTTCTGCATCATCTCGAGCTGCTCGGCGACCGGGGTGAGGTCGGAGGTGCCGGTGACGTTGGTGCCGGGCTTGTCGTTGTCCTGGACTAGGCCGGAGGCGGCGTAGTCGGTGATGGCGCAGCCCACGATGGGGATATCGGCCGTGGCGCCGGCGGCAGCCTGTGCGGCAGGCGTGGCGATGGCGTAGATCAAGTTGACGTTGTCGCCCACAAACTTGTCGGCGATGGACTTACACGTGGACTGGTCGTTCTGGGCGTTCTTCTGGTCGATCTTGACCTTGAGTCCGCTCTTCTTGATGGCCTTGACAAAGCCGTCGTTGGCGGCGTCGAGCGCGGAGTGCTCAGTGAGCTGCAGAACGCCGATGGTGTAGTCGGAACCGGCGGCTGCAGAGCCGGAACCAGAGTTGCCGCCGCATCCGGCGAGCGGGGCCAGTGCGAGCAGGCCGGCGGAGACCAGAAGGCTCCTGCGGCTGATGGTGATGTCGTTCACGTCATTACCCCCAGTATAGAAATTGCTGGAAACACTGCACTCAAACAAAGTGCAAGTGGGTCTATAGTAGCGCCGATGCCCATTTTTTCAACAACCTGTCGGGTTTTTAATACTGAACCGGATGGACGGCGGGGGATTCGGCGGGCAACGGCAAGACTTAGGCGGCGGGCGCGGGCCGCTCCCCCTCGTCCAGCGCGGCAAAGAGCTTCTTGCCGTCGAGCAGGCGCGTGCTAACGTTTCTCATGCGGCCGACCTCGACGGTGCGTAGGGTGTCGTCGGAGCCGTGCCCGTCGACGACCGTTCCCAGCAGATACGAGACGCCGTCTCGCTGTTTGATGGCAAAAGGCCGAACGGTCATCCTCGTCACTTCGATCTTGTCATGTGTCGTGACGCTTGAAATGTCAAAGCTCACCGTGGTTCCGTGGTCGATGGCCCGCTCGATGAGCTCGCAGGTATCGATGCGTTTGGCGGGCGGTCGCGTGGTCTTGGCGGGTTTGCCCTCTGCGCTTGGTGCCGGCTCGGACGTATCGAGGTAGCCGCGAACGTCGGCGCTTGCCATGGCGACCAGATGGCGCGCTATGCTTTTTCTGGTCGCGATGGGTGTGGAGCGGTTGCGCATGACCATGCCATGGAGTCGAATGATTTCCTCGTCGGAGAGCGGTCGGGTGAGAAGTCGGTAACCCGCGCCGCGCTTGTACTCAATCTCGTATCCGGCATGTCGCAGGGCGGAAATCGCGGTATGGATACTGCGCCGCGCTGCCGAGATGGGCATGCGAGCGGGGTCGTCGGGATGGGCGAGACGCTCGATCAGCTCATCGGGAGGAAGCGCTTTGTCCTCACCGGTATGCTCGCTTAAGAGTTGCAGGATGCGCACGGCGCGATAGGCTGCCATGGAAGCAGCACCCCTGGTCGTGGCCTCGTAGTTCTCAACAGCGGGTTTGGCCATTGCGTTCACGTCCTTTCCGTTTTTGGGTGATGACGCTACGAAGCCTAGGATACGGGGTTTGCTTAGGGGCACAGGGCGCTCTGGGTGGTCGGTAGTCGTCGGCAAGTGGCGGGTCGAGTTTTCAACAGCCCTGCTCAGCTGACCAAAAACTTAACTAAAGCTTGACGGATGCTGTTGAAAAAAGCGCCCCTCGGCTTGCCGAGAGGCGCTGGTGCGACACGCTGTAACGCGCGGGACGGAGCTGTGGCGATTAGAAATCGGCGTTGCCCACGGTGCGGGGGTGCGGAAGGACGTCGCGGATGTTGCCCACGCCCGTCAGGTACATGACCAAACGCTCGAAGCCCAGGCCATAGCCGGCGTGCTTGCAGGAGCCATAGCGGCGCAGGTCAAGGTAGTACTTGTACTGCTCGGGGGCCATGCCTAGGTCCTTGATGCGGGCCTCGAGCAGGTCCAGGCGCTCCTCGCGCTGGGAGCCGCCGATAATCTCGCCGATGCCTGGCACCAGGCAGTCGGCGGCGGCGACGGTCTTGCCGTCGTCGTTCATGCGCATGTAGAAGGCCTTGATCTCGGCCGGGTAGTCGGTCACGAAGGTCGGGCGCTTAAAGTGCTCCTCGGTCAGGAAGCGCTCGTGCTCGGTCTGCAGGTCAATGCCCCAGCTGACAGGATAGTCAAACTTGTGACCGGCGGCGACGGCCTGCTCCAGGATCTCGACGGCCTCGGTGTAGGTGACGCGGGCAAAGTCGGAGTTGGCCACGTGGTTCAGGCGCTCGATCAGGCCCTTGTCCACAAACTTGTTGAGCATGTTGAGCTCGTCGGGGCAAGTGGCCATAACGTCCTTAAGAACGTACTTGAGCATGGCCTCGGCGTTATCCATGTAGTCGTTCAGGTCGGCAAAGGCCATCTCGGGCTCAATCATCCAAAACTCGGCGGCGTGGCGCGTGGTGTTGGAGTTTTCGGCGCGGAAGGTGGGGCCAAAGGTGTACACGTCGCCAAAGGCCATGGCAAAGTTCTCGGCATTGAGCTGGCCGGACACGGTAAGGCTTGCATGCTTGCCAAAGAAGTCCTGGCTCCAGTCGACCTCTCCGGACGCGGTAAGAGGCGGATTTTTGGGGTCGAGCGTGGTCACGCGGAACATCTCGCCGGCGCCCTCGCAGTCACTCGTGGTGATGATGGGGGTGTTGACGTAGACAAAGCCCTGCTCCTGGAAGAAGCGGTGGATGGCGGCAGCCGCGACAGAGCGGATGCGGAACACGGCGCGGAACAGGTTGGTGCGCGGGCGCAGGTGCTGCTGGGTACGCAGGAACTCGACGGTTGCGCGCTTCTTCTGCAGCGGGTAGTCCGGGGCGCTCGTGCCCTCTACCTCGATGGAGGTGGCAGAAAGCTCGAAAGGCTGGGGCGCATCGGGGGTCAGCTTGACGGTACCGGTGCAAATGAGTGCAGCCGAGACGTTTTGGTGGGCGATCTCGTCGTAGTTGCCGAGCGTCTCGCGGTTCATGACGACCTGCAGGTCGCGGAAGCAGCTGCCGTCGTTGAGCGTAACGAAGCCAAAGTTCTTCATGTCGCGGACGGACTTGACCCAGCCGGCGACGGTGACGGTCTGGCCGCCGAGCGACTCGGCATCGGCATAGAGCTGCGCGATTTTGGTGCGGTTCACATATCCTCCCATAACGGTTGAATGATAGTTATCCATACAGTTCGATATTCTAGCAGCTCGGCTCATTTGGGCTATACAGATAAGGCATTGACGGGACGGTTTTCAAACGAAAAGCGCCCGCAGCCAGATGGTCGTGGGCGCTTGGCGTGTTGCCTATTGGCTGTACGGCACAGGACTCGTTACTTGGTCTTAGCCACCAGCAGCGGGTCGCCCAGTTTGACGAGCGGGTTGCCGGCGATAAGCGTTCCAGACTCGCCGACATGGTCGATGCTCTTAAGACGATCGAGCTCGGAGATGATGACGGTCACGATGTCCTCGTGGCCAGCGGCCTTAATGGCATCGCGGTCGAAACTGATGAGCGGCTGGCCTGCCTTGACCACATCGCCCATCTCGACAAAGCGGGCAAAACCCTTGCCGTTCATTTGTACGGTGCCCAGGCCGACATGGATGAACACGCGAAGGCCGTCCTCGGTGATCATGCCAATAGAGTGGTTGGTGACGGTGGTGGCGCCGATGCGGCCGTTAGCGGGCGCATAGATGGTACCGGTGATGGGCTCGATGCCGTAGCCCTGGCCGAGCATACCCGAGGCGATGGTCTCGTCGGGAATCTCGTTTAGATTGACGAGCACACCGTTAACGGGAGCGTAGATGACACCTTCGCGGGTGGCGAAGCTTGCTGCGGGCGGTACGGACGCCTCGCCCGACGAGTTGAACGTGGACTTGAGCGAATCGAGCAGACCCATAGATGCCTCCAACGTATCAAGTGCGCATGTGGCGCACGCGTAGTTTTGCCGGAAACGTTTCGTGTGTGTTTACCGGCTCGGTCAGCGTCCCTATTTTACGCTGCTCAACGACGGCCCTGAGCTGGGATTATGTGATATATCAGTTGAAGGGAAACTTATTGCGGATACGTTTCGATGCCGTGCGTCCAAGTGGGGTACGCTTGAAGGCGATACATAACGTGCGCACGAATCGCGCGAAGGGAGCATATATGATTGTCGAGAGCCATGCGCTGTGGGGCGAGGATCCGACCGAGGAATATCCGGCGACGTTTACCTATATGGGGGCCGAACCGCTGCCCGGCAAGCCCAATGGTCGTCGCCCGGCAGTGATCATCTGCGGCGGAGGCGCGTTTACGCACATCGCCCCGCATGAGCAAGATCCGGTGGCGTTTGCCTTTTTGGATCACGGGTACCAGGCCTTTGTTCTCAACTATGTCACGAGTGGCACGGGTGACGTGAGCTTTCCGCACCCCCAGGCAGATCTTGCCAAGATGGTCGCCACGGTTCGTGCGAATGCCGACGAGTGGCATGTCGATCCCAAGCGCGTGTGCGTTGTGGGCTTTTCGGCGGGCGGCATGATTTGCGCCTCGCTGGCAACGCAGTGGAAGACCGGCCCCTTCGCGGCACTTGTCGGGGCGCGTCCGGACGACATTCGTCCCGATGCCGTGGTGCTGGGCTATCCATTGCTCGACTTTGCCTATGTCCGCGACATGCAGACGCGCGATCCGCGCATCGACTTGCGCGTGCCCAAGACAGGTGGCAAGACGGGACGCGATTTGCTCAACGACTACCTGTCGATGGTGACGGGTGGCGAGGCCACCGAAGAGCACCTGGCCGATATCTGCCCTACCACGCATGTTTCGCGTCAAATGCCGCCGACCTTTGTGTGGGGCGTGTCCGATGACAAAACGGCGCCGATCGCGCAGGTCTATCCGTTTGCTCAGCGCATGGCCGAGGAGGGCGTCGCTTGCGAGATGCACGTCTTTGACCAAGGCGGTCATGGCCTTTCGCTCGGCAATGCCAATACCGCGGTCGACAACGAGGACAAGCAGGTGGCAGTCCGCCCTTGGATTCGCCTAGCCTTCCGCTTCCTGGAGCGCCATCTGTAAGAGTAAGAGGGCCAGACCCATCCCGTCCCTCATAACTTGCGGTGAAATAGTTCCTGTTTTTGCTGGTTAAAGCCCCAAACAGGAACTATTCCACCGCAATTTCGTTTTGATGCCCGGGCCGGAAACCGGGTCCCAGTTTTGCCCCTCAAGGTGGGATACAGTTTCCCGCAGAGGGTCGATCGGGAAAATGCGTCCCGGTCTGAGCGACGATTCCGGGATGCATTTTCCGCGGCGGGCCCGTTTGGGAAACTGCATCCCGTTTCGGGCGTGAATTCCGGGATGCGATTTCCCCAAGGGGCCCCATTGGGAAGCTGCATCCCGGAATTCGTCCGGATAGTGGGACACGGTTTCCGGAAGGGTGTCGTTTGAGAAGCTGCGGCCCGGAATCCCGCCGTTTGGTTGCTCCGCATCCTACTTATATGGCGCAAAGTAACCTGCTCCCATTGCACCAATGATCCCTTGGTGACGGAGGGAAATGAATCATTTTGAGCGGCGGTGCCAAGAATTGGTCCGCTACCGCCCGCTGCTTTCCTACCAAACGGTGAACTGGGCGTTCTCCGTGTTCCAATGGACATCGCGTACGTAATCGCGCACGCCCGCCGCGTCCCGCGCTTCGAACAGCTCAAGAATATGGGCGTGTTCGGCATTGGCTTTATCGAGCAGCTTGCACGCCGTCTCTTGATCGACAGTCTCGTAATCGCGTTTGATAAAGCAGCGCTCGAGCTGCGAAATCATATCGCGTAGACGATCGTTGCCGCAGCGGTTGAAGTACGTCAGATGAAAGTCTCGCTGAATGTCGTCGTACTTTCGGATAAGACCGCCTTGGATCGCAAGGTCCATGGACCCAACCAAAAACTTCAGCTGCATGATGTCCTCTTTTGTCAGGAGGGGACAGGCGAGGTATGCCGCCTGCCCATCGAGCGGCCCCATAATCTCAAAGACTTCAACGGCGTTTTGTTGATCGAACCCACGGACACGGAATCCGCGACGGGGGAGATTGTCCAGGTAGCCATCGCTTGCCAGCTGAATGAGCGCCTCGCGAACCGGCGTGCGCGACACGCCCATGGCATCGCAGATCGCTTGCTCGCTCACGCGGTCGCCAGCCGAAAGCTCGCCGGCATCTATGCGGCTCGAAATATAGTCGTATACATGATCCTTCAAGGGTCTTCTGAGCGTTTCCATGAGCTTGTGTTCCTCAACTGTATATTTTCAAAATTAAATACGTTTTGCTTGAATAGCTCAGTTGAATTATAGAACGACCAGCTAAATCGCGCTACTTGGCGCCGATAGGTGAGAATACGCTTACCGATGAATACCTACCGTTCATGATTGTATACAATATACAAAATAGGAAAACCGCCCTAAGATTAAGCCATCGAAAGGAAAGCGGGCGCAAAGAAGTCCCGCTCTCTGCTAAGAGATCCAAGGAGGATCACCATGACCAAGTTCAGCCACGTCATCATCCGTCGTCCCGGCAAGTCCCTGAGCAATGGCATCACGAGCGCCCCCGAGCTTGGCCAGCCCATCTACGAGCGCGCCATCGAGGAGCATTACGATTACGAGCATGCGCTCGAGCAGTGCGGCGTTGACGTGTCGGTGCTGCCGGCGCTCGAGCAGTATCCCGACAGCTGCTTTGTCGAGGATCCGGCCGTCATCACTCGCTGCGGCGCCATCATTACCAACCCCGGTGCCGACAGCCGCAACGGCGAGAAGGACGAGATCGAACCGGCCGTCCGTCGCTTCTTTGACGACGAGCATGTCAAGCACATCGTTTCTCCGGGTACGCTCGACGGCGGCGACGTCATGATGGTCGGCGACCATTTCTACGTCGGTCGCTCCGCTCGCACCAACGAAGAGGGCATCCGCCAGTTCTGTGAGATTCTCGAGGGCTGGGGCCTCGAGGGTTCCGAGGTTCCGCTGGAGGAGGTCCTACACCTCAAGACGGGCGTCAACTACATCGAGGACAACAACATGCTCGTTTCCGGTGAGTTCATCGATAAACCCGACTTTGCCCAGTACAACAAGATCGTCGTGCCCGAGGACGAGGCTTACGGCGCCAACTGCATCTGGGTCAACGGTACGGTCATCGTCGCCGAGGGCTATCCGACCGTGCTCAAGGCCGTGCAGGATCTGGGCTACAAGACGCTCGTCGTCGATACCTCCGAGTATCGCAAGGTCGACGGCGGCCTTTCTTGCCTGTCACTGCGCTTCTAACGCGATAGCTGTAACAGTCTGATGATCGCTTGACCGATGGCCCGGCACCCGATTCGGGACGTCCGGGTCATCTTCCGTTCGATCACATGATGAAGGGGGTGCACATACAATGGCCTCTAAAGCTCAAAACGACGAGATTATCGACCCTAATGGCCTCGATCTCTTTCGTCTGACCATGATGGTCATTACCGCCAGTATTTGTGGCGGTATCTTTTCGCTTGCCGGTGATATGGCGGCAGGCGGGGCAAATACCGGTGCGGTTATCGTCTCGTGGGGAATTTGTTTTATTGGCGTCTTTGCGCTGATGATGGTGTTCAACGGTTTGTCTCAGGCCCGTCCCGACCTGACCGGCGGCATCTATGCATACGCTGCGGCCGGTTTTGGCGATTACATTGGATTCAACTCCGCCTGGGGCTACTGGATCAGCGCATGTCTTTCCAACGTGAGCTTTGCGCTCTTGCTGTTTAGCGCGCTGGGTTATTTCTTCCCTGCGTTTGGCGCGGGCAACAACCTGCTTTCCATCGTCTGCGCCAGCGTGTTTTTGTGGTTCCTTACCTCCCTTGTGCTTCGTGGCGTTAAGGAGGCTGCGGGCATTAACACGATCGTTACGTTGGCGAAGCTGGTGCCGTTGGGGCTCTTTGTGCTGAGCATCGTGCTCCTGGGCAAGTTCAACGTCGATATCTTTATGGACAACTTCTGGGGAGAGCCGGCTGGTCCTGGCTTTGGCGAACAGGTTGTCTCGACCATGATCGCCCTTGTCTGGGTCTTCACGGGCATCGAGGGCGCTGTCGTTATCTCGGGCCGTGCAAAGTACGTGCGTGACGTCGGCCGCTCGACGGCGCTCGGATTTGCGGCTGTATTTACGCTGTATCTGATCATCTCGATGCTGTCACTCGGCATTATGCCGCGCGAGGAGATGGCGCAGCTCGCAACGCCCTCCATGGCGGGAATTCTCGAGTGCGCAATCGGTCCGGTTGGCGCTGCCATCGTAAACCTTGGCGTTATCCTTTCGCTGGTCGGCGCGCTGCTGGGCTATGTCATCATTGCGTCCGAAACGCCGTTCGAGGCGGCGCGCCAGGGATCCTTCCCTCTGGCGTTTGCTAAGACGAACAAGCACGACGCCCCGGTGGTAACGGTTCTTGTGAGCTCCAGCATCACGCAGCTCTTCTTGATCGTGTCGTATGTGGCGGCGAGCACCTACCAGTTCTTCTATAGCTGCGCAGTCAACACGATTCTGGTTCCGTATGTCTGCTCGGCTGCCTATTACATGGTGATTGGCTGGAAGAACGAGCATCTGGACGGGCCGCATGCGCCCAGCGTCGGCAAAGCCCGCTTCTTCGGTACGCTCGGCTTCATCTACACATTGTTCCTGGTGTGGTCGACGGGTCTTCAGGGCGTTATGATCACGACGATTCTTTTTGCTCCGGCCATTCCCGTCTATATGCTGGGCGAGCGAGGCCGCGGTAAGCCGGTGCTTCCGCATCTGCACGACAAGCTGATCGCAGCGGTGGTCATTGTCGTGGCAATTATTTCGCTGTATCTGCACTTTGCCGGCATTGCGCCGATTGTCTAGGACTGCGGTAAGCTTCATCGCTTGGTAAGCCGACTGAGGCATCGCGTGCCGGTGCCGTTCGGTAATCCATAACTGATGTGGGCCTCTGTAACGTACCTTTGTGAGCTCCCACTAAACCCGCGCAGGTGACTACGGTTGCCTGCGCGGGTTTTTGCAGTTGTGGTGAAATGCTGCCGGCAGCTGGGGACGTTCCTATTGCCGGCACTCTGGGACACTCCTTGGATGTTCCGCATACAACGGAGGAAAGCGGATGATTTTGACGAGGGGCGGGCGGCTGATTCGGTCCTTGGGGAAACCGCGTCCCGTTTCGGGCGCAGATTCCGGGCCGCAGTTTCCCCGAGGGGCTCGATCGGGAAAATACGTCCCAGTCTGAGTGCCTATTCCGGGACGCAGTTTCCGATAGAGACCTCAATCGGAAAGCCCATCCCGTTTTAGCGTTTCGGAGTGGGATGCAGTTTCCCCAGGAGCCTCCATCGAGAAACTACATCCCGGAATTCGCCTGAATAGTGGGGTGCGGTTTCCGAAAGGGTGCCGTCTGGGAAACCGTGTCCCGGAATCCCCTCCCGCGCCTGGTTGTTCCGCATCGCATCTATTGGGCAAAGCGATCTGTCCCCATTGCAACAATCTGTTGATTGAACGTCGCTGTATGTTCGCGCTATCATGCATGGTTAAAATTGGTTAGCCATGGCAAACGGTTAGCAATGGTGAACATAAATGCAACGCCCTGTGGGCGTCGGGGGAGGAACACGGACGTGAAGCTCGATACACTCGAGATTGGAAAGGACGCCGTTGTCGCATCGGTGGCATCGGACGATCAGGCACTCCGACAGCATATTTTGGACATGGGCTTAACGCCGGGCACCGAAGTCACCATGATGAAGTACGCCCCCATGGGCGACCCGCTCGAGATTCGCCTGCGTGGCTACGAGTTGACGCTGCGCAAAGACGATGCTGCTCGCATTGAGCTCGTGGGTATTCACGACACCGATACGAGCCCGCGCGTTAACGCCGCAATCGGCACGACGGAGCACCCGGCGCTCGGTGAGGGGACGTATTCGCCCCGCGCGGCAAAAACGGCCGTGCCCGAGGGCGCGCCGCTGCACTTTGCCCTCGCCGGCAACCAAAATTGCGGCAAGACCACGCTGTTCAACCAGCTGACGGGTTCCAACCAACATGTTGGTAACTTTCCCGGTGTGACGGTCGACCGCAAGGACGGTACTGTCCGTAACCACCCCGAGGCGAGCGTTACCGACCTGCCCGGTATTTATTCGTTGTCGCCGTACACGGGCGAGGAGATTGTCAGCCGTCAATTCATCCTTGACGAGCATCCCGACGCCATCATCGACATCATCGATGCTACCAATATCGAGCGCAACCTTTACCTGACGCTGCAGCTTATGGAGCTCGACTGCCCCATGGTCATCGCGCTCAACATGATGGACGAGGTGACGTCCAACGGCGGCGCCGTGGACGTCAACCTGCTCGAGAGCCTGTTGGGCGTGCCTGTTGTCCCCATTAGCGCTGCCCGCAACGAGGGTATCGGCGAGCTGGTGGATCACGCCCTGCATGTGGCGCGGTTCCGCGAGCGCCCGGGTCGCCTGGACTTCTGCGCGCCCGATGGCCCGGACGGCGGTGCGCTGCACCGCTGCATCCACGGCATTGCCAACCTGATCGAGGACCATGCCGTGACGGCCCGCATTCCGGTGCGTTTTGCGGCGACCAAGCTGGTTGAGGGCGACGAGCTGGTGACCGAGGCACTTCACCTGGATCGCAACGAACTTGACGCTATCGAGCACATCATTACCCAGATGGAGGACGAGGCCGGCACCGACCGCCTGTCCGCGCTGGCCGATATGCGCTTTAGCTTTATCGGCGACGTGTGTGGGCGCTGCGTCGTCAAGCCGCACGAGAGCCGCGAACATGTGCGCTCCGTCAAGATCGACCGCATCCTGACGGGCCGCTACACGGCCATTCCGGCGTTCCTGGCGATCATGGGCCTCGTCTTTTGGCTGACGTTTGGCGTGATCGGCGCGGCGTTGCAGGGACTTATGGAGGACGGTATCGCCGCCATCATCGCCTCGGCCGATGCGGGTCTCAAGGCGTTTGGAACCAACGACGTGGTGCGCTCGCTGGCTGTCGACGGCGTGCTTACGGGCGTGGGCAGCGTGCTGACCTTCCTGCCGATTATCGTCGTGCTCTTCTTGTTCCTCTCCATTCTGGAAGACTCCGGCTACATGGCGCGCGTGGCCTTTGTCATGGATAAGGTACTGCGTCGCTTTGGCCTGTCGGGCCGCAGCTTTGTGCCCATGCTCGTCGGTTTTGGCTGCACCGTGCCGGCTATCATGTCGACCCGTACACTCCCATCCGAGCATGATCGCAAGATGACCGTCATGCTCACGCCGTTCATGAGCTGCTCGGCCAAGTTGCCGGTTTACGGCTTGCTGTGCGGAGCATTCTTCCCGCAGGCGACGGTCCCCGCCATGGTCTCGCTCTATCTGATTGGCATTGCGGTCGGTTGCATCGCGGCTTTGGTGCTCAACCGCACGGCATTTAAGGGCGACCCGGTGCCGTTTATCATGGAGCTTCCCAACTACCGCCTGCCGAGCGTCAAGACGACGGTGATGCTGGCGTGGGATAAGGCCAAGGACTTTATTACCAAGGCCTTTACCATCATCTTTGCCGCCACCGTGGTCATCTGGTTCCTGCAGACGTTCGATATCCGCTTTAACGTGGTCGCCGATCAGTCGCAGAGTCTACTTGCCGGTCTGGGTAGCGTTATCGCGCCGGCGTTGGCGCCGCTTGGCTTTGGCGACTGGCGTGCATCTACGGCGCTCGTCACCGGACTTATCGCCAAGGAGAGCGTCATCTCGACCCTCACCGTGCTTTTGGGTGCGACCTCGCCCGCGGCGCTATCGACCATGTTTTCGCCGTTTACCGCCTACGTGTTCTTGGTCTTTACGCTGCTGTACCCGCCTTGCGTGGCGTCAATCGGCGCCGTCAAGAGCGAGTTGGGCGCGCGCTATGCCGTTGCCGTGTTCGCGTTTCAGGTGACGGTCGCCTGGATCGTGGCGTTTGTCGTGCATTCGGCGGGCATATTGCTGGGGTTGGCTTAGGGGTGCGTTGATGCTCCGCGCTTTTGGGCGGGCAACAATTCAATAAAAATGAGCCAAAATTCCGGCAATTGTCGGCCCGCGGGGATTGTCCTACGCTGCAGATTGCCGTTCGCTGCCGATTTGCTGCCGTTTACGGATTCGTAAATACTTGCAATCGTCGGTCGATTTAACCGTATTGCGCGATGTCGATGCGCATTTTGTGTACCCCTTTCTACAATCACCTTGCTTCTATTGCCGAACATGTCTTCCGTTTCGCCTGTGTGGGGACGTGGGGCGCGATAGTCGTTTATAGAGGATCATTGAGGAGGGAATTGATGAAAGAAAAATTCCAATCGTTCGGAAAGGCAATGCTCGTTCCGATTACGCTCATTGCCATTTCCGGTCTCTTTTTGGGTATCGGTAGCGTTTTTACGACCGAACTGACCCTTGTGTCCCTTGGCGTTAATTGGGATTGGTATGCCGCTTCGCCGCTCTTTACGTTCTTCTCGGTATTTAAGGGTCTCGGCGAGGTAATCATTGGAAACCTCGGTGTTTTGTTTGCCGTCGGCTGCGCCTTCTCCTTGTCTCGCAAAGAGAAGGGCTGGGCTGCCTTTTCTGCCCTTGTTTGTTATCTCACCATGCTCAAGACGGTTGAGATTCTGCTTGGAGCAGCTGGCTTGGCTGCCGACAATACAACGGTGGAAGCTCTTCAGGCCGTCGGCCTTACGTCCATTCAGGCGAGTGAGCAGTCCGCACTCTACACTACCTCGCTCGGCTTTTTTGGCTACAGCTCTGGTGTCTTTGGCGGCATTATCGTGGGCTGCCTGGTCGCCTGGATCACTGGCCGTTTTTACAAGACCAAGCTCCCAACGGCGCTGGCGTTTTTTGCGGGTAGTCGAACGGTCCCCATTGTATCGCTGATCGCCGGTGGCATCCTGGGCGGCATCATGTACTTCGTCTGGCCCGTCATCGGTGGATGCTTTTCGGGTATTGCGACGTTCGTGAAAGGCTCCGGTCTGTTCGGTACGTTTGTCTATCGCTGGGTGCTCGAGAGCCTTGTGCCGTTTGGCTTGCATCCGCTGCTCGAGACGCCCATGTATTGGACTGAGCTTGGCGGCTCCATGGTCGTCGATGGAACGCGCGTGGTGGGCAATAGCGCCATTCAGCTTGCACAGCTCGCTTCTCCCAGCAGCGACAAGCTCTTGGTTAGGGCTTTCATGGCTGGCTATGGCATTAACGATTACGCATTGTTCCCGGGCATCGCTCTTGCTATGTGGTCTTGTGCCAAGCCCCAGAACCGCAAGAAGGTCGCCGGTCTTTTAATCCCCACAGTGATTTCGACTGTTTTCTTTGGTGTTACGGAGCCGATTCTCTTTACGTTCCTGTTTGCCGCCCCCTGGCTCTACTTTGGCGTTTATGCTCCGCTTTCTGGACTGGGTGAAGTTCTCTCGGAGGCAATGGGCGTTTCGGTGTACCAGGGAAATATCAAGGACCTGATCCCATTCTTATTCCGCCCCGAGAAGCTTAATCTGCTTCCGTACCTTATTCTGCTCCCCGCCTTTTTCCTGGCAGCTTTCTTCCTCTTCCGGTTCTTTATTACTAAGTTCGATATCAAGACGCCCGGTCGAGATGATGGTGACGATATTGAGTTGATCAACAGCAGAGCCGAGTTCGAGGCAAAGGCCGCTGAGGCAAAGGGCGAGTCTGGTAGCACTCCCAAGAAGGCAGTCCAGGGCCATACGACCAAGGACAGCGCGCTTGCCGTTGGCATTGTCGAAGCGCTTGGTGGAGCCGACAACATTGATGATCTTGACAACTGCATCTCACGTCTTCGCGTGATTGTCAAGGATGGTTCTAAGGTTGCAGACGACGAGGTGTTCACCAAGAATCTTGAAGCTATGGGCGTTATCCGCCTGAGCGACAAGGCAATCCAGGTCATTTACGGTCCTCGTGTCGGCGAAGTCGCTTCTGAGGTGCACGACGTTCTCGGTGACGAGTAAAACGCGCAAGTGGTTTGCAATTGCATAGCGCAATTCCAGGGCTTGGCTTCCTATCGCATGATTTAGGGGGCCAAGCCTTCTTGTTTTAGATTGTCAAGGCAGATACTCAATAGTTCTTCGAATGCGAGAATACAACTTCCGGTAAAGCAGTTAGGCTTAACGTTCTTAAGATCCATTGGGTGATCGTCGTGTATCGTAAAGATCGCGTCTGCCGTCTTGGCGAGCTCGCTGTCTTCGTTGCCGGTAAACGCGAGGGTCGTAATGCCCGCGTCGTGGCATGCCCTTGCGGTTTCCAGGATGGCTTCTGTCTGGCCCGATTTGGATATGAGCATCATGCAGCTGAGCGTGTTTCGGTTGGATTCGACAAACTGATCGGTTTCTAGGAAGTCCTGTATGACGGCCAAAAAGCCAAGTCCAACGAGCTTGGTCGCCATGTACTGCGCAACGATGCGTGAGAAGCCCTCTCCGTTTACTCCGATCATTCTGTTGCGATGCAGGGCGGCGATGAATACGTCTACATCTCCGGTGTGGCATACGAAGTGGACGCTACTGTCTTTGAGTGATTGATTCATTTCGCGGGAGACATGCTGAAGGTGCTTGAGATCGTACATCATTTCGCGGTAGCCACGGTAGCCGAGCTTTTTCGAAAGCCTGATGACTGTCGTCATGCTGGTAAAGCATGCCATAGCGACGGGTTTTATACCAATATCATCGAGGGTGTCGATATTGTTGAGTAGGTATTCGAGTACGCTTTGCTCGGTTTCGGATAGCTTTGCGGCTGAGTAAAGCTTGGAAATCTGCTTTTTATCAACCATCGGTGCCCCTTCCCGCCGGACGTGTGTGGCCGCTTCCGTTGCGTAAATAATAACTCCTTGGGGAATTCCTTTCCCGCCTTGCAGCCGGGGCGGGAAGCGGCCTTCCATGCTGGATACAATATCCAAACACAGGCGAACCATGCAATATTGAATGTGCTAATTGGGGGTTTCGATATGAAACTTACGGTCATAGGCGGCGGCGGCGTCCGCTCCATGTTTTTGGCAAAGAGCATAGCCCAGCAGGCGTCATCGCTTGGGATCGACGAACTTGTGTTTATGGACAATGATCCTGAGAAGTTGCGCATCTACGGCGGCCTCGCCGCCCATGTCTCGGGCATGCTTTGCCCCGCGCTTAATTTTTCACTGACGGGTGATGCAGTCGAGGCCGTTAAGGACGCCGATTACGTGATCACCACGATTCGCGTCGGAGGGGACCATATGCGCGTTCGCGATGAGCGCATTGCCCTTTCACATGGGGTTCTTGGCCAAGAGACGACTGGCGCAGCCGGCGTGTCTTTTGCCATGCGCTCCATCCCTGCGCTTGCTTCGTATTGCGAGTTAATCAAGAAGTACGCAAAGCCGGACGTCAAGGTGTTTAACTTTACTAATCCCGCTGGCGTCGTATCTCAGGCCCTACGTGATATGGGCTATGATTTTACATATGGCATTTGCGATGCCCCCTCGGGCATGTTGCATCAGTTTGCCGAATATAAAGGTGTTGATCCCGCATCGGTTCAGGGCGAGTGCTATGGACTCAACCACCTCTCGTTCTTCCGCAGTGTGACGGTTGACGGCGAGGACATCATGCCCGACTTGATCCACGACGACGGGGCATATGCTCATACAGATCTTAGGTTCTTCGAGAAGGACCTCGTCCTAAATCGCGAATGCGTGCCAAATGAGTACCTATACTATTTCTACTATCGCGAGCGTGCCGTTGCCAACGTTCTCTCTTCGCCCCAGACGCGCGGCGAACTAATCGAAGAAATTAATCGAGAAATGACGAGCGAGCTTGCAACTATCGATATTGAGAACGACTTCGAAAAAGGCCTCGCGTGCTTTGAGAAGTGGTATGGAATGCGCGAAAACAACTACATGGCGGCCGAGACGGGTATTCATCGCGACAAGCCGTGGACGTTTGACGTGTACGGTAAAGATGCTGGCGGATACGCAGGTGTCGCGCTCCGTTTTATGGATATTGCTCGCTCTGGCAAGACGCAGCAGATGATCCTGTGCACCCCCAACAATGGCGCCATCCCCGGTCTTCTCGATACAGATGTCATTGAATCAACGTGCGATATCTCCACCGATGGTTGCGTACCGCATCGCGTCGAAGCCGATTCTGTGCCTGCGGGAAACCTCGAATTGATTCGTCGCGTCAAGTACTACGAGCGCACCGTGGCACGTGGCATCGTTAACCGATCGAAGCGCGACATTGTCGAGAGCCTTGCGATGCACCCGCTCGTTAATTCGTACTCCTTGGCGAAAGATATCGCCGCGCAGTACATTGAGCTTAACCGCGACTACATCGACGGCTGGACAGACTAGTCTGGACGTTAAAACTAGAAATGTGGATGGGCGGACCGGCGTTTATATTGGCGCCCGTTCGCCCTGCTTAGTAAGAAAACGGGTATAGAGTGAACTTACGAGAGAACTTCAATGTCTTTCTGGAATCGGGCGATCGGGCGAAGGGATGCCGGAGTGGCTGCGCGATGGCGTTATATATCCCCTTGTTTGTTATGAGCGCGCTTCAACTTGGTGTATCAAACGTTGCAACTGAGCTCGCCTATATCAATCCGTCCATTACGCTTATTTGCACTGTGGTCGCAGCCTTTTTAAACCTGCTTCTATCGAATGTGGCTTTTTCGTTTTTTGCCGTCGACCGGTCCAAAGAGACGCTGCAACCGGCTCGAACCCCTTCGGTTTACCTCTTGGCCTCGACGGTTCCCCTCCAGATTTCTGGGGCGCTGCTAATTTATTTGGTTCACTTGATTTTATCGGCAATTGTAGTCTTTGCCTCGCTTGCGAGCAGTCAGCTCGGGGTGTTGTGCTCGCTTGTGGTGGCAGTAATCGTGACGCTTCTTTCCGCGTCGTTCGTATTCGTGTTAATTGAAGATGCGGACGTGGGGCAGAGGGGACTACGAGGCATTCGGTTTGCACCACGCTACATCATGCGCTCGGTCACGGCGCTTCGTTCCTCCTGCAGAGAAACCGCGCGTCCCGCAATGCTGCTGGTGACATGGAATCTGGTTGCAAGTTGCGCTATCCCTGTTCTTGTCGGATGGGTAGTTTCGAGTGCGGCGCTGCCGTCGGCACTTTCAGTGACGTCGCTTGTACATGAGGGATTTTATTATGGGGCGTTTGCTTATATGCTGCTTTTGCTAGTTCATTGTGCGGTTGCGAGTTGGCTCGAAATTGACGTGCTCATGGGGGTGTCCTTGTGCGTATCCGAGCAGGCGCGATAGCCCGAAGATGAAGCCGCATTTTCGACATTGAGTTCCTGCACACCTTACTTTCTAAGCGGAATTGGCGCGCCGTCTGTTAACGATCGTTTTCCAAGAATTCTTTTATTTCGCATTTTATAGACTTCTCATTGCTATAATCGCCCACCGCCCAAGATAATCGGAGAGGTTTCCTACATGACTCAGGCAAGACAAGATGGCATCTCGCTCAAGCAGTGGCTCCCGCTTATCGGGCTCGCCTGCTGCGCGTTCGTGTTCAACACATCGGAGTTCATGCCCATCGGCCTTCTGACTGATATTGCCGTATCGTTCTCGCTCACCGAGGCCCAGGCAGGCATCATGATTTCGGTCTACGCCTGGGGCGTCATGCTGCTGTCGCTGCCGCTTATGGTGTTTGCCTCGCGCTTTGAGTTCAAGCGTATGCTGCTCGGCGTGCTCGCCGTGTTCTCTCTGGGGCAGTTCCTGTCCGCCGTGGCGCCCACCTATCCTATTTTGGTCTGTGCACGCCTGGTGGTCGCTTGCGCACATGCCGTGTTCTGGTCGGTCGCCTCGATTATGGCCTCGCGCCTGGTCGATGCCCGTCACGGGGCGCTCGCCATCAGCATGATCGCCACGGGCTCGTCCATCGCACAGATCTTTGGCCTGCCGATCGGCCGCGCCATCGGCCTGGCCGTGGGCTGGCGCATGACGTTTGCCGTGGTCGGGGCTTTTTCTGCCGCCGCGGTGGTGTACCAGGCAGCGGTGTTCCCGGCCATGCCGGCGGGTGAGCGCTTTGCCGTTAAACAGCTGCCCGAGCTGCTCAAGAACCCGTTCCTCATCGCGCTCTACGCGGTCACGGTTTTTATGGCGACCGGCTATTACGCAGGCTACAGCTATATCGAGCCCTTCCTGGCGCAGGTCGCGCACGTCGACGCGGGCGCCATTACCATGACGCTGACGGCGTTTGGCTGCTCCGGTCTGGTGGGCAGCTGGCTGTTTGGCCGCCTGTTCGACGGGCACCGCTTCCCGTTTTTGGCTATCACGCTCTCCGGCGTGCCAGCGGCCCTGCTGCTCATAGGTTCGGCCGCATCGTCGCTCGCAGCAGTGCTTGCCGTCTGCGTGCTGTGGGGCTGCTGTGCCACGGCCTTCAACGTGGCATTTCAGGCCGAGCTTATCAAGTACACGCCCGCGGATTCGTCGGCTGTCGCCATGTCGATCTTCTCGGGCCTGTTTAATCTGGGTATCGGCACGGGCACCGCGATCGGCGGCGCCGTGGTTTCGGGCCCCGGTATCGCCTGGATCGGCTTCGTGGGCGGGGCGATTGCCGTCGTGGGCGTCATCCTCGCCATCACGGTGATGTTCCCGGCCATACGCCGCGCCAAGCCCGTCGTCTAATCACGTTTCCTCATCAGTTGCGGTGGAATAGTTCCTGTTTAAGGCCTCTGAAGGCCCAAGCAGGAACTATTCCACCGCAACTTATTTTGGGGAAGAGGATGCAAGCCGGGCATACAATGGATGTCGTTGTGTTGGCTTACCGGGAGGTTGCTATGTGGGCATACGAGACGACGTTCTATCAAATCTATCCGCTGGGCTTTTGTGGAGCTCCGCGCGAAAACGCCGCGCCCGCTGCCGAGGATGAGCTTGCCCAGGCTGCCAACGACGCGCCCAACCCCGATGCCCCCATCATGAAAATCGCCCAATGGGCCGACTACCTGCAGGAACTAGGTATTGGCGCTGTGCTCATCAACCCACCGCTCGAGTCCGATAGCCATGGCTACGACACGCGCAGCCTGCGCCACATCGACCGTCGCCTGGGTGGGGATGCCGATTTTGCCGCCGTGTGCGAGACGCTGCATGCCCACGGCATCCGCGTGGTGCTCGACGCCGTCTTCAACCACGTCGGTCGCGGCTTTTGGGCCTTCCGCGATGTGCAGGAGCGCAAGTGGGACTCGCCCTACAAGGACTGGTTCCACATCAGCTTTGACGGCGACTCGTGCTACGGCGACGGCTTTTGGTACGAGGGCTGGGAAGGCCATTTTGAGCTCGTGAAGCTTAACCTGCAAAACCCCGCCGTGGTCGATTACCTGCTCGAGTCCGTGCGCCGTTGGGCTGATGTCTTTGGCGTCGACGGTCTGCGCCTGGACGTCGCCTATATGCTCGACCGCGACTTTATGCGCCGCCTGCACGCCTTTGCCCGTGAGCTCAAGCCCGACTTTGTGCTGATCGGCGAGACGCTCCACGGCGACTACAACCAGATCGTCAACGACGAGATGCTCCACTCCTGCACCAACTACGAGTGTTACAAGGGACTGTACTCCAGCTTTAACTCGATCAACATGTTCGAGATCGCCCACTCGCTGCACCGTCAGTTTGGCGGCGACCCGTGGTGCATCTACCGCGGCAAACACCTGCTATCGTTTGTCGACAACCACGACGTGCCGCGCCTGGCGAGCATCCTTACCGACAAGTCGTGCCTGCGTCCCGCCTATGGCATGCTCTTTGGCATGCCGGGCATCCCGTGCATCTACTATGGCAGCGAGTGGGGAATTGCTGGCGAAAAGGGCGGCCCCGATGGCGACTGGGCGCTGCGCCCTGCGCTCGATGAGCCTGCGCCCAACGAGCTGACGGCGTTCGTCACACAGCTTGCGCACCTGCGCTCGGCCGACGATGCGGCGGCCCGTGCCCTCAACTACGGTGCCTATCGCAACGTGGTGATCCAGAACAAGCAGCTGCTGTTCGAGCGCGCCTGCGACGACGCGACGGTGCTCGTGGCGGTCAATGCCGTGAACGAGTCTTATACCTTTGGAGCCGGCGAACTCAACGGCTCCTTCGTCGACCTACTTGCCGACGATGCGCCCACGGTCGAGCTGACGGGTGCGCTTGAACTTGCGCCCTACGAGGTGCGCTATCTGTTGAGGGCCTAGGTCATGGCGGCGTCAGACGAGGGCTATCAACATATTGAGCATGGGTTTGAGCCCGTGTTCGACCAACGCTCGCGCGTTTTGGTGCTCGGGTCGTTTCCCTCGGTGCTTTCGCGCGCCAATGCCTTTTATTACGGCAACCCTCAGAATCGCTTTTGGCGCGTGATGGCCGCGTGCCTTGGTGTGCCTGTACCACCCAACGAGGGCGACCCTTTGGTGGGCGGCGAGCCCGCGACGCTCGACGCCTCTATTGCCGCCAAGCGATCCATGCTGCTGAACGGTGATGTGGCCCTGTGGGATGTGATCGAGAGCTGCGACATTAAGGGGTCGAGCGACGCGAGCATCAAAAACGTTGTGCCGGCATACATCGAACGCATCACTGGAGCTGCGCCCATCGAGCAGGTGGTCTGTAACGGCGGCACGGCAGGACGACTCTACAAGCGCTACCTGCAAGAGCGCACCGGGTTGTCTGCCATCGTTCTGCCATCGACAAGCCCCGCCAATGCGGCGTGGCGCCTAGAGCGCCTTGTTGGGCGCTGGCGCGAGGCAGTTGACTGGACCGCACGGTAATCTAGATCCTTGATTGAGCATGGGCGCCGAGGCGTTTGATGATGGCATGCCAGATTGGTGCGGGCACGGCGGGCTTGACGCGCACCATGCCGTCGACATCGACACTATCGGCATCGCCGCCGCCAAGCAGCTGCGCATGCTCTATGGAACAGCCCATGCGCACAGCGCCTACAAGCTTATCCATAGCTTCGGAAAATGGCCGGCGTAAGAGGCCCATACGCGGGGAGTGGCGAAGCGTCGCAATACCGCTGCCGGCGCAGATGACAACGCCACCGCACCATGGCAGGTCGCGAAGACGACAGGCCCGGCGCAGCCGCATGGCGGTTTCGCGTGCCCGTTCGGCGTCCTCGGACCCAGCAAGAACGACGACATAGATGCGTGTCTCTGTATCCCCGAAGCGATCGAGTACCTGCTCGACAGCGATCATCGCCTCATCATCAAATGCATCATCAACAGCGAACACCATGCCATCGACTACACCGGCATCATCCGCCTCCAAATCGACCGGACGGGGGAGCGCGGTGCCGGAAAGCCGGGCATAGGCGGCGATGGCATCCTGCAGGTCCCAGAGCAAAAACTCAAGATCGGCGCTCTCGGGAATACTGATATATGCAATGGTTTGCAGCGTTTTTGGTACATCGCCGCGCGCGGTCGTCTCCATGCCATCTCCTTTCCGGTTGGTTTCCGTTTAGGTTACATCGTCTGGCGGTGCCTCGCCGCGCTATCCTAGTGCAACCCTTACGAAAGGAATGCCATGCGACTGCCCATGAACACCTCGCTTGCCACGCTCAAGCCCTCCGGTATCCGCCGGATCAACGCACTCGCCGCCCAGCATCCGGGGTGCATCGCGCTCGCGCTTGGCGAGCCCGATTTTCCCACGCCCGATGTGATTAGCGCCGAGGCGACCGCCGCGTTGGGCCGCGGTGACACGCACTATCCGCCCAACAACGGCCGTCCCGCCCTGCGCGAGGCGCTGTCTACCTACATGGGAGACGCGGCCCTTACGTTTTCGGCCGACGAGGTCATCCTGACCGACGGCGCGACCGAGGCCCTGTCGGCAACATTTATGGCCATGCTCAACCCCGGCGACGAGGTTATTATCCCCACGCCAGCCTTTGGTCTGTACGAGAGCATCGTCGTGGCCAACCATGCCAAGGCGGTCTTCTTGGATACGGAGCCCGCGCAATTCCAGATTGACGAGGACGCGCTTCGCGCCTGCGTGACGCCGGCGACTAAGGCCATCGTCATCTGCACGCCCAACAATCCTACGGGCTGTATCCTCGACGCGGCATCGCTCGACGCCGTGGCACACGTGGCAGAGCAAGCGGGCATCTACGTAATCTGCGACGACGTATATAACCGCCTGGTCTATGTGGATGGCTATGAGCGCTTTGCCCAGCGCCACCCGGAGCTACGCGAGCAGACGGTGGTCATCGAAAGCTTCTCCAAGCCATGGGCTATGACCGGCTGGCGCTTGGGTTGGCTCGCAGCTGCGGCCCCCGTCATCGCCGAGATCGCAAAAGCTCACCAATACTTAGTATCGAGCGCCGTCTCCTTCGAAATGGACGCCGCGGCCCGAGCCCTGACCGTCGACCCAACCCGCATGCTCAACGTCTACCGAGCCCGCCGCGAACGCGTGCTTGCAGCCTTAGACACCATGGGCCTCGACGTAGTGGAACCAGCCGGCGCCTTCTACGCTTTCCCCAGCATCAAACAATTCGGCCTAACAAGCGAAGACTTCTGCATCAAAGCCATCAAAGAAGCCAACGTAGCCCTAGTCCCCGGAGACTGCTTCGGAACCGAAGGCCACGTCCGCTTAAGCTACTGCGTAAGCGATGAAAATCTGGACGAAGGTCTTCGCCGCCTGTCCACCTTCGTCTCAACCCTGTAGTCCTTAGGGATGCAACGCATCAGCCCACCGACATAAGGATTGTGAGTGGGGGCGTCAGCCAACGTAAAACCGGGCCGCCCCATAGTTGACGCAGGCACGCTCCGCCGAGGGCCAGGCGCAAGGTTTCCGTAGATTCCGCATGAGCCGGAAAGCACTTAATGTGCTTTCCGAGCGAGCCCAGGACCTGACCGAGCGGAAACCTTGCGCCTGGCCCTCGGCGGAGCGTGCCGGATGGTGGAATTGTGTGCAGCCCGGTTTTCCGTTGACCGACGCCGGGGTCCCCGCCATAATACTTTCGGTTCACGCACGAATCCGCTGCCAGAGACAGCCGGTGCAAACGGGCATTGCCCGCGAGCTCAAAGGGATATCCCGCCAGCCGAGGTGGTCGAGTAGATATGTCTTCTCGCCCCCGTCGCTCATGCAGCGCGGGGGCTTTCTTTTTGGACATGCCCCCGTCACGTCCTTGTGGCGGACCGTGCCCGGAAAGAATTCGAGGAGGTGTAATTCATGCCCCAGCAGTACAAAATCGACAAGGTTGCAGAGATCGAGTCCCGTATCGCCGAGAATGCCGGTCTGTTCGTCGTCAACTACAACGGTCTGACGGTTAAGCAGGCTCAGGAGCTGCGTCATCAGCTTCGCGAGTGCGGCGCCGAGATGAAGGTCTACAAGAACAATCTGGTCAAGATCGCTCTCAAGAACCAGGAGCAGCCCGAGCTCGACGAGATCCTCGCCGGCCCCGTCGCTTATGTGTTCTACGAGACCGAGCCGGTCGAGGCCGCTAAGACCCTTAAGGACTTTTCCGCTAAGTCCAAGGGCGTCCTTGAGATCAAGGGCGGTATCTCCGACGGCAAGGCCGTTTCCGCTGATGATGTTAAGGCTATCGCCGAGCTGCCCACCAAGGACCAGCTTCTCGGCCAGATCGCCGGTCTCATCTCCGGTTTCGCTCGCGACATCGCTGTCTGCGTCAACGGCGTTTCCTCTGGTCTCGCTCGTTCGATCCAGCAGGTCTCCGAGCAGAAGGCAGCCTAGTCGCTGTTTTCACCCGCGGCGGCAACGCCGCACCCCTGGCGCATTCGCGCCGTGTTTTAACTGATCTCCGTGCACAGACACGGAAACCGAAAGGACTTAGAAATGGCTAAGCTTACCACCGATGAGATCATCGATGCTCTTAAGGAAATGACCCTTCTCGAGGCTTCCGAGCTCGTTAAGGCTATCGAGGACACCTTCGGCGTTTCCGCCGCTGCTCCTGCCGCTGTTGTCGCCGCTCCCGCTGCTGGCGCTGCTGAGGCCGAGGAGAAGACCGAGTTTGACGTCGTGCTCGAGGGCTTCGGCGACAACAAGATCCAGGTCATCAAGGCCGTCCGTGAGCTCACCAACCTTGGCCTGAAGGAGGCCAAGGAGGTCGTCGAGAGCGCTCCCAAGGCTGTTCTCGAGGGCGCCAAGAAGGAGGACGCCGAGGCTGCCAAGGAGAAGCTCGAGGCTGCTGGCGCTGCCGTCACCCTCAAGTAATCAGGCTTTCTCGCCAGATTTCTTTGCAGGCGGGGTTCGCATTGCGAGCCCCGTCTTTTTTGTTTTGGCCCCTCATTCCCATTGCTCGGCACGCAGAACACCGCTGTCTTCGCCGTGCCAATCCCGTTACCGCTGGGGCATAAAATTGCACCATTCGAGCAATAATTTGCGTTGACCTGCTGAAGAATTGCGTTTGCCTTACGGCGACGTATGTCTCCGGCGGTAAGATACTTCGGTATCGCAATTTGGTCTGCGGCCGCCGTGCCGCACGCTTGGGGCGCTTTGCGCCTGCGAAAGGATCCTTGAATAATATGAAGGCAATCATCCCCGCCGCCGGTCTAGGCACGCGTTTTCTGCCTGGCACTAAGTGCACGCCCAAAGAGATGCTGCCGGTTCTCGACAAGCCGGTTATCCAGTACGTCGTTGAGGAGGCGCTCGCTCCCGAGGAGGTCGATGATGCTATCATCGTCACCTCTCCTGGCAAGCCCGAGCTGTTGAACTACTTCCAACCCGATCGTTCGCTCGAGAACCTGCTGCGCGAGCGCGGTAAGGACGCCTACGCCGACGCTGTCGCCCATGCGGGCGGTATGCCGGTCGACTTCCGTTATCAGTACGAGCCCAAGGGCCTCGGCCATGCCATTCGCTCGGCGGCCGACGCTGTGGCGGGGGAGAGCTTCCTGGTTCTTCTGGGCGACTATGTTGTGCCCAACCATGACATTTGCGACAAGATGCTTGCCGTCTCCAAGGAGCATGGCGGCGCTTCGGTTATCGCTGTTGCCGCGTGTGCTCCCGAGGAGGTCAGCCGCTATGGCGTTATCGCCGGCGAGCGCGTGGGCTCCCTCGAGGGCGCTGAGGGCGTTGGCGATGCCGAGCCTGGCGCCGTGTGGCGTATCGGCGGTTTGGTTGAGAAGCCTGCTCCTGAGGCTGCGCCTTCTAACCTTTACATCGTCGGACGCTATCTGCTGAGCCCGCTAGTCATGGAGCTGCTTGCCGACCAGCAGGCCGGTAAGGGCGGCGAGATCCAGCTGACCGACGCCATGGCCCGTTCGCTCGACCGCGAGGCCATGTACGCCGTCGTCATCGATCCTCTGTCGGGCTACGACACCGGCACGCCTTCTGGCTGGATGGCCACCAACGCCCTTATGGCCGCAAGCGATCCTCGCTTTGCCGATGCCTTCTGGGATGCCATCGACGAGCGCGGCGGCTTGATGCGCAAGTAAACAGCGCTTACGGGTGCGGGCTTCGGTCTGCACCCGTTTTTTTGCGAACTGCCGCTTAGCTCCGGAAAGTGCGACCCACAATTTGGTCGAATTCTGGGATGCGCTTTCCGCCTGAGGACCCTAGCGGAAAGCGCATCCCAGAATATCGGCTCAGGACGGGATACAGTTTCCCAAACAGGGCCCAATCGGAAACTACGACCCAGTTTGAGGCCTCAAAACGGGACGCAGTTTCCGCCCGATCAACCCTCGCCGCCATTCCGCCATTCAGCGACGCGCATCAGCAACTCTGTTCACAGAAAATATATGAACAGGTGTTCGATGCATACCAATCTACCTGCGTATTTTCTGTCGAAAAAATTTGCTACTCCAAAAACTCAATCGCGTCAAGGCTTTTCTTGCCCAACGGTCGGTACCTGATAAACTATTAGGTTGCGATAACTGGCGAAGCTATGCCTCGCCAACCCACCGAGCATTTCCGTGAAGGAGGAAAAACCTGGTGACCTACGCATACACTGCCACTGAGCGCAAGCGCGTCAGCTTCGGGAAAATCCCGGAGGCCATGGAGCTCCCCAACCTTATCTCTGTTCAAAGGGAATCCTTTGAGCGTTTTAAGGACGAGGGCCTTCGTGAGGCGTTTAAGGAATCCAGCCCCATCCAGAGCCAGAACCATGTTCTCGAGGTTACCTTCGGCGAGCATCAGTTTGGCGACCCCGCGCACACCGTCGAGGAGTGCCGCGAGAAGGATATGACCTATCAGGCTCCGCTTCTGACCGACGTCCGTCTCACCAACAAGGAGACCGGCGAGATCAAGGAGCAGCTCGTCTTTATGGGCGACTTCCCCATGATGACCGATCAGGGCACCTTCATCATCAACGGTACCGAGCGTATCGTCGTCTCGCAGCTCGTCCGTTCCCCGGGCGTGTACTTTAGCTCCGAGATGGATTCGGGCAAGCAGATCTACAAGGCTCAGATCATCCCGTCCCGCGGTGCCTGGCTTGAGTTTGAGGTCGATAAGCGCGACCAGCTCATGGTCTCCATCGACCGTAAGCGCAAGCAGAGCGCCACGATGTTCCTGCGCGCCCTTGGCATCGCCGTCACCAACGACGACATCATCGAGCTGCTCGGCAACTCCGATGTGATCAAGCGCACCCTCGAGCGCGATACCGCCCTTACCCGCGAGGATGCTCTTATCGAGATCTACCGTCGCCTGCGCCCGGGCGAGCCTCCCACCGTGGATGCTTCCCGCAGCCTGCTCGAGGGCCTGCTCTTCAACCCGCAGCGCTACGACCTGGCCCGCGTCGGTCGCTACAAGGTCAACAAGAAGCTCAACCTCACCACCGAGGAAGAGGTCACGGTGCTCACCGACGAGGATATCGTCGCTACGCTGCGCTACCTTCTGTCCCTCGCTGCCGGCGAGCAGGGCTTCAAGGTTGACGACATCGACCACTTTGGCAACCGCCGTATCCGCACCGTCGGCGAGCTCGTCGCCAACCAGTTCCGTATCGGCATGAGCCGTATGGAGCGCGTCGTCCGTGAGCGCATGAGCTCCCAGGACATCGACGAGATTACCCCGCAGTCGCTCATCAACATCCGCCCGATCGTGGCCTCCATCAAGGAGTTCTTCGGTTCCTCGCAGCTCTCGCAGTTCATGGACCAGGCGAACCCCCTGACCGGTCTGACCCACAAGCGCCGTCTGTCCGCACTCGGCCCTGGCGGTCTTGCCGGCCACAAGTCGGGCTCCAGCCGCCGCACCAACGTGCCGACGGCCGTCCGCGACGTTCACAACTCGCACTACAGCCGCATGTGCCCGATCGAGACCCCCGAAGGCCCCAACATCGGCCTGATCGGCTCGCTTGCCCTCTACGCTCGCGTCAACGAGTATGGCTTCATCGAGGCCCCGTTCCGCCGCGTCGAGAACGGCGTTGCCACCGACCAGATCGACTGGATGACCGCCGACGAGGAAGAGAAGCACGTTATCGCGCCGGCCAACACGCCGCTCGATCCCAAGACCAACGAGTTCATCACGACCGATGCCGAGGGCAAGATCGTCCGTCCGCATTCCGTGATCGCCCGTACCCGCGACTTCGACGGCTCCTTCGGCGCTCCCGCCGACGTGCCCGTCGAGGACGTCGACTACATGGACGTCTCGCCGCGCCAGATGCTCTCCGTCGCAGCCACGCTGATCCCGTTCCTCGAGCACGACGACGCTAAGCGTACGCTCATGGGCGCCAACATGCAGCGTCAGGCCGTGCCGCTGGTTCACCCCGCCGCTCCCTATGTCGGTACCGGCATGGAGCGCCGCGCCGCCCTGGACTCTGGCGAGGTCACCCTGGCCAAGAACGCCGGCGAGGTCATCTTTGCCGACGCCTCCAAGATTATCGTCAAGCATGCCGGCGGCATGGACGAGTATCACCTGGCCAAGTACCAGCGCTCCAACCAGTCCACCTGCATCAACCACCGCCCGCTCGTGCGCGTCGGCGACACCGTTGAGCAGGGTGAGCCTCTGGCCGACGGTCCTTCGACCGATCACGGCGAGCTCGCACTGGGCCAGAACCTCACCGTGGCCTACATGCCGTGGGAAGGCTTCAACTACGAGGACGGTATCGTCGTGTCCGAGCGCCTGGTGGCCGAGGACCTGCTGACGACCATCAACATCACCCGTCACGAGATCGACGCCCGCGATACCAAGCTCGGCCCCGAGGAGATCACTCGCGAGATCCCGAACCTCTCCGAGGACATGCTTGCCAACCTCGATGAGGACGGCATCATCCGCATCGGCGCTGAGGTCGGCCCTGGCGACATCCTGGTCGGCAAGGTTACCCCTAAGGGCGAGAGCGCTCTGACTGCCGAGGAGCGCCTGCTGCGCGCCATCTTCGGTGCCAAGGCTCACGACGTTCGCGACACTTCCCTTAAGATGCCTCACGGCGCTTACGGCCGCGTCATCGACGTCGTCCGCTTTAGCCGCGAGAACGGCGACGACCTGGCCCCCGGCGTCAACGAGCAGGTGCGCGTCTACGTCGCCCAGCGCCGTAAGATCCAGCAGGGCGATAAGATTGCCGGCCGCCACGGCAACAAGGGTGTTATCTGTAACGTGCTGCCGGTCGAGGACATGCCCTACATGGCTGACGGTACCCCGATCGACGTTATCCTCAACCCGCTGGGCGTTCCTTCGCGTATGAACGTCGGCCAGCTGCTCGAGTGCCACCTTGGCTGGGCTGCTGCCTGCGGTTGGGATACCGAGGATGCCGATTCCGACAAGTACGTCCCCGGTCCGTTCTTTACCGCGACGCCCGTCTTCGACGGCGCCAAGGAGGACGAGATCGCCGAGGTCATCCGTCGTGCCAACAAGAATATGCTCAACAAGGCCACCGCTGCCTTTGGCGATCACATGCGCCCCGAGTTTGTCACCCAGCTTGACGAGCGCGGAAAGACCCGCCTGTTTGACGGCCGCACCGGCGAGGAGTTCCGCGAGCCCATTACCGTGGGCACGTCCTACATCCTCAAGCTCGGTCACATGGTCGACGACAAGATCCACGCCCGTTCGACTGGCCCTTACAGCCTGGTTACCCAGCAGCCGCTGGGCGGCAAGGCCCAGTTCGGCGGCCAGCGCTTCGGCGAGATGGAAGTTTGGGCACTGTACGCATACGGTGCTTCCAACGTCCTGCAGGAGATCCTGACCGTCAAGTCCGACGATACCGTGGGCCGCGTCAAGACCTACGAGTCCATCGTCAAGGGCGAGAACGTCCCGGTTCCGGGTATCCCCGAGTCCTTCAAGGTTCTCGTCAAGGAGATCCGTTCCCTCGCACTGGACATCGAGCCCATGCACGATGCCGACGAGGACGCCTCCGCCCCCGTGACCGCCGAGGAGACCTCTGCCCTCGATGACCTGGCTGCACTCGCCGGCGTTGACGCCGACGTCGAGGCCCAGGATGCCGAGACCGCCGAGGCACCCGAGGCTGTCGCCGCCACGACCACTGATAAGGAGTAGTTGACTGTGGCAGATTTCGAAGCTACTGAATTTGACTCGGTAAAGATCTCCCTTGCCTCCGCCGACCAGATCCGTTCCTGGTCGCACGGTGAGGTCAAGAAGCCGGAGACCATCAATTACCGTACCCTCAAGCCCGAGAAGGACGGCCTGTTCTGCGAGAAGATCTTCGGTCCCGCCAAGGACTGGGAGTGCTCCTGCGGCAAGTACAAGGGCATCCGCTTTAAGGGCATCGTCTGCGAGCGCTGCGGCGTCGAGGTCACCTCGGCAAAGGTGCGTCGCGACCGCATGGGCCATATCGAGCTCGCCGCTCCCGTGTCCCACATCTGGTACTTCAAGAGCCCCACGAGCTTCCCGATGAGCCGTATGCTCGACATCAAGTCCAAGGACCTCGAGAAGGTTCTGTACTTTGCCAGCTACATCATCACCGAGGTCGACTACGAGGCTCGCGAGGCCGACGCTGACGACCTGCGCGAGGAGCTCGCCGCCGATCTGGAAGAGATCGACGCCGAGTGCGCCCGCCAGATCGAGTCCCTCAAGGAGCAGGGCAACCCCGAGAACTTTGACGAGTTCTCCGACGAGGAGCCGCTGACCCCCGAGGAGATCGCCTCCGGCATCGTCGACATCGAGGAAGAGTGCAAGGACGAGAAGCAGCTCCGCACGGACGCCTTCAACGCCTTCATGAAGCTCACCGAGCGCGACCTCATCTCCGATGAGCCGCTGTTCCGCGAGATGACCCGTTACTACTCCATGTACTTCAAGGGTGGCATGGGTGCCGAGGCCGTCCGCGACCTGCTCGCTGCCATCGACCTCCCCTCCGAGGCCGAGAAGCTCAAGGCCATCATCGCCGACGAGGACTCTCAGAAGCAGAAGCGCGAGAAGGCCGTCAAGCGCCTCGAGGTCGTTGACGCCTTCCTGAAGGGCGGCAACAGCCCCGCGAACATGATTCTGGATGTCATCCCGGTCATTCCGCCCGATCTGCGCCCGATGGTCCAGCTCGACGGCGGCCGTTTCGCCGCGTCCGACCTCAACGACCTGTATCGTCGCGTGATCAACCGTAACAACCGACTCAAGCGCCTGCTCGACTTGGACGCCCCTGCGATTATCGTGAACAACGAGAAGCGCATGCTCCAGGAGTCCGTGGATGCCCTGTTCGACAACGGCCGCCGTGGTCGCCCGGTCTCTGGCCGTGGCGGTCGCCCGCTCAAGTCGCTCGCCGAGGCCCTCAAGGGCAAGCAGGGTCGTTTCCGCCAGAACCTGCTGGGCAAGCGTGTCGACTACTCCGGCCGTTCGGTAATCGTTACCGACCCCAAGCTGCTGCTGCACCAGTGCGGTCTGCCCAAGACCATGGCGCTGGAGCTCTTCAAGCCCTTCGTCATGAAGCGCCTGGTCGAGCTTGGCAAGGTCGAGAACATCAAGGGCGCCAAGCGCGCTATCGACCGCGGTGCCACCTTTGTGTGGGACATCCTCGAAGAGGTCATCGACGGCCGTGTCGTGCTGCTCAACCGTGCACCGACCCTGCACCGTCTGTCCATCCAGGCCTTTGAGCCGGTGCTGGTCGAGGGCAAGGCTATCCACCTGCACCCGCTGGTCTGCGCGCCCTTCAACGCCGACTTCGACGGCGACCAGATGTCTGTCCACGTGCCGCTGTCCAGCCAGGCTCAGGCCGAGGCCCGCGTGCTCATGCTCTCTGCGAACAACCTGCGCTCGCCGGCATCCGGCAAGCCGGTCAACATCCCCTCGCAGGACATGATCATTGGTGTGTACTACCTGACCCAGGTCCGCGACGGTCTGCCGGGCGAGAACCACGTGTTCTCGAGCTTCGACGACGCGCTGCACGCCTATGACTGCCGCTCCGAGGTCGACATGCAGGCCAAGATTCAGGTCCGCGTGTCCGCCGAGAACGCCAACGTCATCAACGAGGACGGTACCCGTATCTTCCGCGTCAAGAACGGCAAGAACGAGTTCGTCGACTACGATGTCACCGGTAACAAGACCGCACGCTTCGAGACTTCTATCGGCCGCATCATCTTCAACCGCCAGTGCCTGCCCGAAGACTACGAGTTCATGAACTACAAGATGGTCAAGGGCGATGTGGCCAAGCTGGTTGCCGACTGCTGCGATCGTTACCCCGAGGCCAAGGTCGGCCCGATCCTCGACTCCATCAAGTACTCCGGCTTCCACTACGCTACCCGCGCCGGCCTTACCATCTCGGTGTGGGACGCTCTCATCCCTGCCGAGAAGCAGGAGCTACTCGACCGCGCCCAGGCCAACGTCGACCAGATCAACGAGTACTTCGAGGAGGGCTTCATCAACGAGACGGAGCGCCACATCGAAGTCGTTAACGAGTGGACCGCTTGTACCGATAAGGTCGCAGCGCTCATGCTCGAAATGTTCGACGAGGAGAACCCGCTGTACATGATGGCCGACTCCGGCGCCCGTGGTTCTAAGACCCAGCTGCGTCAGCTCGGCGGCATGCGTGGCCTGATGGCAGATATGTCCGGCGAGACGATCGACCTTCCCATTAAGGCGAACTTCCGCGAGGGCCTGCTGCCGCTCGAGTACTTCATTTCGACCTACGGCGCCCGTAAGGGCCTGGTCGATACCGCATCCCACACCTCGGACTCTGGCTACCTGACCCGTCGTCTGGTCGACGTGGCCCAGGACGTCATCGTCCGCGAGGAGGACTGCGGTACGCACGAGGGCGTCACCTACAACCTCATCATCCCCGGCACCACCGACCTCAACACCGATCTTGTCGGCCGTTGCTTCATCGAGGACGTCGTGGCTCCCGATGGCACCGTGCTCTTTGAGCAGGACGGCTATATCGAGAAGGTCGCCGACATCCAGAAGATGGTCGATGCGGGCCTTAAGAAGGTCAAGCTTCGCGCGCTGCTCACCTGCCGCTCCAAGTACGGCGTGTGCCAGAAGTGCTACGGCTGGGATCTTTCCACCCGTCGTCCGGTCGCCATCGGTACCGCAGTCGGCATTATTGCCGCCCAGTCCATCGGCGAGCCCGGTACGCAGCTTACGATGCGTACCATTCACTCCGGCGGCGTCGCTGGCGTCGACGATATTACGCAGGGTCTGCCTACGGTCAGCCGTATGTTCGATATCGTCGGCAACGTCAACGAGAAGATCTTGGGTCGCGAGGCCGAGCTGGCTCCGTACTCCGGCCACCTCTCGATTAAGCCCGAGAAGTCCGAGTACGTGCTGACGCTCACCGATTCCGAGGATCACACCCGTGTCCTTGACGAGCGTCGCGTCCCCGCTTCGGTGCGCTTTATGCCCGAGATCGAGGACGGCTGCGAGGTTCGCGCCGGCGACCAGATCACCAAGGGCTTCGTCAACTTCCGCAACCTGCGCAAGCTGACCGACATCGAGTCGACGATGCACACCTTCGTCGAGAGCGTCAAGGACGTCTACACCAGCCAGGGCGTCGACCTGAACGACAAGCACATCGAGGTGCTCGCACGTCAGATGCTGCGTCGCGTTCAGATCACCAACCCCGGCGACTCCAAGTACCTGCTTGGTCAGTACGTCGACCGCTACGAGTTCGCTGACGAGGTCGAGCGCGTTGCCCGTCTGGGCGGTCAGGCTCCCGTGGCTGAGCCCGTCATCTTGGGTACGCTCAAGGTTGCGTCCAACATCGACTCCTGGCTGTCGAGCGCTTCGTTCATCCGTACCGCCGGCGTCCTTACCGAGGCTGCTATTGAGGGCAAGGTCGACCACCTGCTCGACCTTAAGTCCAACGTCATCGTCGGTAAGAAGATCCCGGCTGGTACCGGCCTCAAGCCGTACGCTAACGCCAAACTGACGTATCGCACGGCCGACGGCTACGTGGACATCGATGGTCCGGCTTCGCCCAACGCCAAGTCGCTGCCCGAGTGGGCTCCCGTGGAACTCAAGGACCTGGACGAGCGGCTCCCACAGCAGCTCGATTGGGCCGGCTACGACGAGTTTGGCGGTGCTGACGGTTCGTTCACCCGCAACGGCCATACCATCTCCGCCGAGAAGGCTCGCCTGTACCTGTTCGACGACCTGGGCGTGTCGCAGCGCTGGACCAACAAGTTCAGCGAGGTCGGCATCGAGACGGTCGGCGACCTGGTTGGCAAGTCCGAGGAGGATCTGCTGCGCATCGATGGCATCGGTGCCAAGGCGATCGAGGAGCTCCGTGACGGCCTCGAGGCCCACGACCTGCTCTACATCCTCGAGAACAACGACGACGTTGCCGACGAGGAAGACCTCTCGCAGCTGCTGCAGATGGTCTTTAGCCCCGACGGTCCGGATGACATCCTGCTGGGCACCTCCGCTCCGACGCATCACGCCGATGCCGACGAGGAGCTCCTGGGCGCCCCGATCGACGACAAGAAGGCTTCCGCCAACGGTGCCATCAACGAGGACATGGCTTCCCTCGACGAGCTGCTCAACCAGCTCGTGGACACCGACGACGCCGAAGAGGCCAAGGACAACGACGGGGAGTAATTTCCTAGTACGTTAACCGCCCTTCCAAAGACCCGTTTCCCAACAGGGAAGCGGGTCTTTTTTGTTGAGGAACGTTGCCCCGACGAGTACGTCGGATTCCCGGGACGGGCGGCATAGGGGTTAAGTTTGTCGCGAGTTCCGCACGCAAAGGAAAGCACTTAATGTGGCCTCCGTCTTGCGCAGGACTGTAGAGCAGCAAACTTAACCCCTATGCCGCCCGTCCCGGGAATCCGCCCTCGCGCACAGGAGGGGATTCCTTTTGTGTAGGCTTTGCGGAAATGTGGCGATTTTAGGATACGCCCGGCGGCGTGGTCTGTTGACGACACAGCTAACGGCACGTATCCTATCGAACTGCGTGTTTCGTAGGGGGATGCTGACCCCTCGATTCAAGCCGTTGCACTTTACAGAAAGCTGGAATCATTCGAGAAGGAGTACGCTTTGCCTACTATTAACCAGCTGGTTCGCCAGGGCCGTCGTTCCGCGCCCAAGAAGTCCAAGAACGCTGCTCTGCAGCACAACTCCCAGAAGCGCGGCGTGTGCACCCGCGTCTTCACCACGAGCCCCAAGAAGCCGAACTCGGCGCTTCGTAAGGTTGCCCGTGTTCGCCTCGTCAACGGCATCGAAGTTACTGCTTACATCCCGGGTGAGGGCCACAACCTGCAGGAGCACTCCATCGTGCTCGTCCGCGGCGGTCGTGTTCGCGACCTCCCTGGTGTCCGTTATCACGTCATCCGTGGCGCCTACGATGCTGCTCCGGTCCAGAACCGTATGCAGGCCCGTTCCAAGTACGGTGCTAAGCGCCCCAAGGCCAAATAAGCCAGATAACGTTTTGATACTTTCGCCGTGTGCCGCCTAAGCGCCGCACGGTAGACACTTAAGGAGATTTCACATGCCGCGTCGTGCAGCAGCTAATCGTCGTGAGGTTCAGCCTGACGCCGTTTACAACAACCGCCTGGTGACTCAGCTCATCAACAAGGTCCTTCTTGACGGCAAGAAGGCCACCGCTGAGCGCATCGTTTACACCGCTTTCGAGATCGTTGCCGAGAAGTCCGAGGGTGGCGACGCCCTCGCTACCTTCAAGAAGGCTATGGACAACGTCAAGCCCACGCTCGAGGTTAAGCCCAAACGTGTCGGTGGCGCTACCTATCAGGTCCCGATGGAGGTCAACTCCCGTCGTTCCACCGCTCTGGGCATCCGCTGGATCGTCAACTTCTCCCGCGCTCGCAAGGAGAAGACCATGGCCGAGCGTCTCGCAAACGAGATTCTCGACGCTTCCAACGGCCTGGGTGCTTCCGTCAAGAAGCGTGAGGACGTCTTCAAGATGGCCGAGGCCAACCGCGCGTTCTCTCATTATCGTTGGTAAGTTAAGGTAAGGAACTAACATGGCTAAGGCTAAGCACAAGCTTTCCGATACCCGTAACATCGGCATCATGGCCCACATCGATGCCGGTAAGACCACCACGACCGAGCGTATTCTTTACTACACCGGTAAGACCCACAAGATCGGTGAGGTCCATGAGGGCGCTGCCACCATGGACTGGATGGTTCAGGAGCAGGAGCGCGGCGTAACCATTACCTCCGCTGCTACCACGTGCTTCTGGAACAAGGACGGTAAGGACTACCGCATCCAGATCATCGACACCCCGGGCCACGTTGACTTCACCGCCGAGGTCGAGCGCTGCCTGCGCGTCCTCGATGGCGCTGTCGCCGTCTTCGACGCCGTTGCCGGCGTCCAGCCCCAGTCTGAGACCGTTTGGCGTCAGGCTTCTACCTTCAACGTTCCCCGCATCGCCTTCATCAACAAGTATGACCGCGTGGGCGCTGACTTCTTCAACGCTATCGAGACCATGAAGGATCGTCTCGACGCTAACGCCGTGGCCGCTCAGGTCCCGATGGGCGCCGAGGACAACTTCTGGGGCGTCATCGACCTGGTCACCATGACTGCATGGGACTTCAAGGCCGACGAGAAGGGCATGACCTACCCCGAGCCGATGGACGAGATCCCGGCTGAGTTCGCTGACATCGCTGCCACCAAGCGCGAGGAACTCCTCGACGCCGCCGCCAGCTTTGACGACGAGCTCATGGAGAAGATCCTCATGGAGGAGGACTTCACCGTCGAGGAGCTCAAGGCTGCTCTGCGCAAGGGCGTTCTGTCCAACGAGCTCAACCTCGTCTTTGTGGGCTCCGCCTACAAGAACAAGGGCGTTCAGGAGCTGCTCGACGCTGTCGTCGACTACCTGCCCAGCCCGCTCGACGTCGAGGCCGTCACCGGTACCGATCCGGAAACCGGCGAGGAGATCGTGCGTCATCCCTCCTTCGACGAGCCCTTCTCCGGCCTGGTCTTCAAGATCATGACCGACCCGTTCGTCGGTAAGCTCACATACGTCCGCGTTTATTCCGGTCGCGCCGAGTCCGGCTCCTACGTGGTCAACGCCTCCAACGGTCAGCGCGAGCGCCTCGGCCGCATCCTCGAGATGAACGCCGCCGAGCGTATCGACCGTGACGACGCTGCCGCCGGCGACATCGTTGCCTGCGTTGGCTTCAAGAACTCCACCACCGGTGACACCCTGTGCGCCGAGGGCAAGGAGATCGTCCTCGAGAAGATCGAGTTCGCTAAGCCCGTTATCGACGTTGCCATCGAGCCCAAGACCAAGGCCGAGCAGGACAAGATGTCCCTGGCTCTGACCAAGCTCGCCGAGGAGGACCCGACCTTCACGGTGTCCACTAACCACGAGACCGGCCAGACCATCATCGCCGGCATGGGCGAGCTGCACCTCGAGATCATCGTTGACCGTCTGCTCCGTGAGTTCAAGGTTGACGCTAACGTCGGTAAGCCCCAGGTTGCCTACCGCGAGACCGCTGGTCACGACGTCGAGAGGGCTGAGGGCAAGTTCGTCCGTCAGTCCGGCGGTCGCGGTCAGTACGGCCACGCCGTCATCAAGCTCGAGAAGATGGAGGAGGGCTTCGGCTACGAGTTCGTCAACGCTATCGTCGGCGGCGTCGTGCCCAAGGAGTACATCCCGTCCATCGACAAGGGCATCCAGGAGGCCCTGAACACCGGTGTTATCGCCGGCTTCCCGGTCCTCGACGTTAAGGTCACCCTGTTCGACGGTTCTTACCACGAGGTCGACTCCTCCGAGGCCGCCTTCAAGATCGCCGGTTCCATGGCTATCAAGGACGCCCTCAAGAAGTCCGATCCGCAGCTGCTCGAGCCGATCATGGCTGTCGAGGTCGAGACCCCCGAGCAGTACATGGGCGACGTTATGGGCAACCTCTCCGGTCGCCGCGGCAAGATCGAGGGCATGGAGGATCGCAAGAACACCAAGCTCATCCGTGCCAAGGTGCCGCTGGGCGAGATGTTCGGTTACGCTACCGACCTTCGCTCCCAGACCCAGGGCCGTGCATCCTACACGATGCAGTTCGACTCTTATGAGCCTGCGCCCAAGTCCATCGTGGACGAGGTCATGAGCAAGAACGCCTAAGTTCGAGCTCCCTGTTACGTAATCCGCGAGAACATCTCTCGCACTCTTTGGAGGTTTAAGTTGGCTACCCAGAAGATCCGCATTCGCCTCAAGGGCTATGATCACGAGGTCGTCGATCAGTCCGCGAAGCTCATCGTCGAGACCGCTCAGAAGACCGGCGCTCGCGTTTCCGGTCCTGTCCCCCTGCCCACCGAGCGCAACCTGTACACGGTTATCCGCTCGCCGCACGTGAATAAGGACTCCCGTGAGCAGTTCGAGATGCGCACCCACAAGCGCCTCATCGACATCCTCGACCCTACCTCGGGCACCGTTGATTCGCTCATGCGTCTCGACCTCCCCGCCGGCGTCGACATCGACATCAAGCTCTAAGCGATATCGCTCATAGCTTACAGAGCCCCGCTGCCATTACGGTAGCGGGGCTCTTTTGTTTTGACTGATGGTTTGGACTGCCTGGTAATGCTGTTGAGTAGGTGGCTGCGGCGCCCTATTCGCTCAAGGGGCGTAGCGATGCCTCCTCAAAATGGAAGGATCGCAAGCCGTCTTCCGTTTCGATGCACGCGCGACCAGAGCCATCGACCGTTTTAAAGATGCCTCGCGCCAGCTCGTCTCCAGCGGGGGAGCGGGCGATAACGTGCTCTCCGATCCAATTGAGGTGAGCGATATATTCGTCGTGGACGGGTGTGAGCGGTCCGGCGTTTTCTTCCATGGCGTTGAGCAGATCTGCCCACGAATCTACAGCGTCTATAACTGCGTGATAGGCCTCATCGAGGAGCATATCGACGGCGGGAACGTTTTCGTTGAGATCCGAGAGACCGATTGCCGGCAGGCCGCCATCGGGGACCTCTTGGGGCGAGTAGTTTACGTTGACGCCAATGCCGCAGACGGCGAAGGGCTTGCCCTCGTTGTCACGAGCCGCCTCGACCAAGATGCCACCGAGTTTGTGCCCTCGCGCGACGAGGTCGTTGGGCCATTTGAGGCCAATCTCGTTTGCAAGACCCTGCTTTTCGAGCTGCTCGAGCACCGCTAAGCCGCTGACGGCGGCAAGACCAGAGTACTTTGCAGGATTAACGCATGGACGCAGGACAATCGAAAGCAATAGATTGCCGGCGGTTGAATCCCACTTGTGGCCGCGCCGTCCGCGTCCTGCTGTCTGAGCCCGTGCGGCAAGTCCTGTGCCGTGCGGCGCACCCTGTTTTCCTGCTTCGAGCAGGTCATCGTTGGTCGATCCGGTTACGTCGACTATCGTTAATTTGGCATCCATAGCGGCTGCCACCTCCTTATTGAATAAGTGAATGACGCAATGGTGTCGAGAGATAGACACAATGTGAAGCCTTTGTCGCATTTGGATAATTTAATGTTAACACGTCAACAAAGCGAAGAATGCGCTATCCTCTCTTGGTCGATGTAAACACGTCAACGACTCAAAGGAGGTTAGTGATGGGTTTCATGATTCTTGGAACAGGCTCGGCGCTTCCTGAGCGCAGTGTTTCCAATGACGAGCTGTCCGAGTTCCTGGACACCTCGGATGAGTGGATTTTTACCCGCACGGGGATCAAGAGCCGCCATGTCTGCACCACCGAGTCACTCGACGACCTTGCCGTGGCAGCAAGCGAGCAAGCGCTCCGGACGTCCGGAATCGATGCGAATCAGCTGGATCTTATCGTCTGTTCGACGACGACGGGCGATCATCTCGTTCCCGCCGAAGCGTGCGCCGTTGCTGAGCGTCTGGGTGCCACATGTCCTGCCTTCGACGTTTCGGCGGCTTGTGCCGGCTTCGTATTTGCGCTCGATGTCGCCGAGGGCTATATCGCCCGCGGTCGCGCCAAGCACGTGCTGGTCATTGCCGCCGAGCAGATGACGCGCACGCTCGATTGGACCGACCGTGCCACGTGCGTGCTCTTTGGCGACGGCGCGGGTGCTGCGGTCATAGAGGCTGGGGGAGAGAATCCCCTCGCTGTTGAGCTCTCGACGTCGCCTGACGTCGAAACACTGCGTGTCCCCGGATTGGCGGGCTCCTCGCCGTATAAGACGGCGCAGGACCGCGAAAGCGTGCTTTCCATGAACGGCCGTCGCGTCTTCAAGTTTGGCGTCAATGCCATCTGCGACACGGTCAACAAGCTCGCCTGCGACGCGGGCATCGCGGTCGAGGACATCGACCACTTTGTATTCCATCAGGCTAACGAACGGATCTTGAGCCAGGCGGTCAAGCGCCTGGGTGTGCCGGACGACCGTGTGGTCCGAACGTTGCGTGAAACCGGCAACATCTCGAGCGCTTGCATTCCGCTTGCTCTCGATCGACTGGCAAATACCGGCGCGCTGCACGCGGACGACACCATCGCCCTGGTCGGATTTGGCGCCGGCTTGGATGTAGGTGGCTATCTACTTCGCTGGAAGTAGTTGCACATAGGAAATGAAAACGCCCCTGGGGCACAAACAAAGGAGAACTACCATGGCAGATCAGAAGACCTTCGAGCGCGTTTGCGACGTTATCCGCGAGACCGCCGGCCTTGACGATGTCGAGATGAAGCCCGAGTCCACGCTCGAGGAGATTGGCCTCGACAGCCTGGGTACCGTCGAGATCCTCGTTGCCGTCGAGGACGAGTTTGGCATTGAGCTCGATACCGAGGAGAACCCCAAGACGGTCGGCGAGTTCGTCGATACGGTCGAGGCGGCATTGGAGAAGTAGTGATGCTCAAGTCTCCTCTCTGCGATTTGCTCGGCATCGAAAAGCCCGTGTTCCAGGGTGGCATGGCCTGGATTGCCGACGCCTCGTTGGCATCTGCCGTGTCCGAGGCAGGCGGCTTAGGCATTATCGCGGCCATGAATGCCGACGCAAACTGGCTGCGCGATCAGATTCACGAGCTGCGCGCCAAGACGGATAAGCCCTTTGGCGTCAACGTTATGCTCATGAGCCCGTTTGTCGACGAGGTCGCACAAGTGGTGATTGATGAGCGGGTGCCCGTTGTGGTGACCGGCGCCGGCAATCCCACCAAGTACATGAAGGCGTGGAACGAGGCGGGCATCAAGGTTATTCCCGTCGTGGCTTCGGTGGCGCTGGCGCGTCTCGTGGCGCGTCGCGGAGCCACTGCCGTGGTTGCCGAGGGCACCGAATCAGGCGGCCATATTGGCGAGACCTCGACGATGGCACTTGTCCCGCAGGTTGTCGATGCGGTCGATATTCCCGTGGTTGCGGCTGGCGGCATCGCCGATGGCCGCGGCGTGGCGGCCGCTTTTATGCTCGGCGCTGCCGGCGTCCAGGTGGGAACACGCTTTCTGGTCGCAAACGAGTGCACCGTATCCGAACAGTACAAAGAGCTGGTGCTCAAGGCGGGCGACACGTCGACGCGTGCGACCGGTCGCTCGACGGGACATCCGGTTCGCGCCCTCAAGAGCCCCTTCACCAACGCGTATGCCAAGAACGAGGCGGCGGGCGCAAGCCCCGAGGAGCTCGGGGCCATGGGCACGGGCGCGCTTCGTAAAGCCGCAAAGGACGGTAATTACGAAGAGGGTTCGTATTTGTGCGGACAGATTGCTGGCATGGTCAACGAACGCCAGAGCGCACGCGAAATCGTCGACGATCTGGTCGATGGCGCCGAGCATGTCCTGAAGGGTGCGTCCGCATGGGTGGCGTAGCGTTTTTGTTTGCCGGTCAGGGTGCCCAGCATCCCGCGATGGGCGTCGACCTCATCGAAGCGTCGCCGGTGGCTGCCGAGGTGTTCGCCATTGCCGACGAGGTGCGCCCGGGGACCAGCGAGCAGTGCCGGAGCGCCTCCAAGGAGGAGCTCTCACAGACCGAGAACACGCAGCCTTGCGTGTTCGCGCACGACTTGGCTGTCGCTGTCGCCCTGCGCGAGCGCGGCGTGGTGCCTGCCGCCTGTGCGGGATTCTCGCTGGGCGAGGTCGCTGCACTCACCTTTGCGGGGGCATTCGATACGCGAGCGGGTTTTGAGCTCGTGTGTGAGCGCGCGGCTTTGATGGCCACGGAGGCCGAGCATCACCCCGGCGGCATGCGCGCCGTCATCAAGCTCGATGCGGCGCAGGTCGAGGGCTTGGCAAAACAGGCAGGCGAGGACTGCTGGCCGGTCAACTACAACAGCCCCCAGCAGACGGTTGTGGCCGGAGCGCCCGATGCGTTGCAGACCCTCGACGCCATGGTAAAAGAGGCTGGCGGTCGCGCCATGAAGGTCGCGGTGTCGGGTGCATTCCATAGCCCCTATATGGCCGAGGCGACTCGTGGCCTTGCTGCATATATCGAGGCCGGTCACGCGCCGTCCCCGTTGCTCATTCCGGTCATGGCAAATATGACGGCGGCGCCCTATCCGGCCGATCCGCAGGCGGCATCGGAGGTGCTGGCCAACCAGGTGAGCCATGCCGTGCGCTGGGTCGACACGCTGCATGCTCTGCAGGATCAAGGCATCGACACATTTATTGAGGTCGGCCCTGGCAAAACGCTGTCGGGCCTGGTCAAGCGTACGCTGAGCGACGTTCGTGTGTATTCGTGCGAAACGGCCGAACAGGTCGCAGCTATTGCCGACGAGCTCGCATAGCCCACAGGGCTGTAACCCGAAAGGAATGACATGGGCAATTTGAACAACGGCGCGCTCGAGCGCGACGGATCGCGCCGCGTGGCGCTGGTCACGGGCGGCTCGCGCGGCATCGGTCGCGCTTGTGCCGTGGGCCTGGCGGAAGACGGCTTTGATATCGCCGTCGTCTATGCCGGCAGCGTCGATGCGGCGCGCGAGACGTGCGAAGCCTGCGAGGTGTCTGGCGCTACGGCACGCGCATATCAATGCGACGTGGCCGATCCCGCTGCCGTCAACGCGTGCGTGGAAACGGTCCTCAACGACTTTGGCTCCATTTGGGCGCTCGTCAACAACGCCGGCATCACGCGCGACGGCCTGCTCATGCGTATGGGTGACGATGCCTTCGACCGCGTGCTCGATGTCAATCTCAAGGGCACGTTCAATACGACGCGCGCGCTCACCAAGACCTTTATGCGCCAGCGCGGCGGTTGCGTCATCAACATGAGCTCAGTTGTGGGCGTGATGGGCAATGCCGGGCAGGCCAACTACGCTGCCTCCAAGGCGGGCGTGATCGGCCTGACCAAGGCGGTGGCGCGCGAGCTTGCGCCCCGCGGCGTTCGAGTGAACGCGGTTGCCCCCGGGTTTGTCGAGACGGATATGACGGCAAAGCTCTCGGAAAAGGTTCGCGCGGCAACCGAGGAGCAGATTCCCCTTAAGCGTATGGCGCAGCCCGAGGAGGTGGCCGGTGTGGTGCGCTTTTTAGCGAGCGATGCGGCTGCCTACATTACGGGCGAGGTCGTGCGCGTCGACGGCGGAATGGCGATGTAGAAACCAGGGCCGAAAAACGGCTTGGATGAGGAGACCATGATGGAACAGAGAGTTGCAATCACCGGCATCGGTGCCGTATCGCCGCTCGGCAACACGGCGCTTGCCACCTGGGCGGCCATGTGCGCCGGCACGTGCGGCATCGGCCCGATCACGCACTTCGATACCGATGCGTTTGCCGTTAAGGTGGCGGCCGAGGTCAAGGGCTTTGACGGCAACGAGTACTTTGGCAAGCGTGATGCCAAGCACCTGGACCCCTGCGTTCAGTTTGCCCTGGCAGCGTCGGACGAGGCCATGCACGATGCGGGCTTTGATGTCGAGGGCGCCATCGATCGCGAGCGCCTGGGCGTCTACGTGGGTTCAGGCGTGGGCGGCATGCAGACACTCGTCGACAACGTCCACACGATTGCCGATCGGGGGCCTCGCCGTGCATCGCCCTATATGATTGCGATGATGATTCCCAACATGGCGTCGGGCAATATCGCTATCCGTCACAAGGCAAAAGGCCCGACCCTGCCCGTGGTGACTGCGTGCGCGACCTCGGCCCATGCCGTGGGCGAGGCGTTCCGCGCCATCAAGCACGGCTATGCCGATGCAATCCTGGCTGGCGGCGCCGAGGCCGCAATCATCCCCGATGCGGTTGCGGGCTTTACGTCCTGCCGTGCTCTCACCACTAATCCTGACCCGTCGACGGCATGCCGTCCGTTCGATGCAGACCGCGACGGCTTTGTGATGGGCGAAGGCGCCTGTGTGCTCGTGCTCGAGGGCATGGAGCACGCACAGGCCCGCGGTGCACACATTTATGCCGAGGTCGTGGGCTACGGCAACACCGATGACGCCTACCACATCACGAGTCCCGACCCGGACGCGGCAGGTATCGCCCGTGCGATATCGCTGGCGGTGGCCGAGGGCGACGTTAAGCCTTCTGAGGGTCTCTACATCAACGCTCACGGCACTTCGACCAAGCTCAACGATTCGTCCGAGACGGCGGGCATTAAGCGTGCGCTTGGCGAGGATGCGGCGCGCGCCGCGCACGTCTCGTCGACCAAGTCGATGACCGGCCACATGATCGGTGCTACGGGTGCCATCGAGGTCATGGCCTGCGCCATGGCGCTCGAGCAGGGCGTGGTGCCGCCGACCATTAACTACCACACACCCGATCCCGCCTGCGATCTTGACTACACGCCCAATCGCGCGGTTCGCGCCGACCTTACCTGGGCGCTTTCGACCAACCTGGGCTTTGGCGGACACAATGCCGCCATCGCGCTGCGTAGATATACGAGGAGATAGAGCATGGATTCCAAAAGACTTGCCGAGATAGCCGATGTTATGGAGGACCGCGGCCTCACACGCGTACGCGTTGAGGAGCCCGATGGCGCCGCGGTCGAACTTGAGCGCGCGAGCGCCGCGCAGCCGGTTGCCGTGCCCATGCCTATGCCGGGTGCCGTGACTGCTCCGGCGGTGGCTCCTGTCGCAATGCCTGCCGCCGCACCGGAACCCACCGCGCAGACGCCTGCCGCCGCACCGGAGCCCAAGGGCACCGAGGTGACCGCTCCCATGGTCGGCGTTTTCTATGCTGCCCCGGCGCCGGGCGACGAACCGTTTGTACACGTGGGCTCCAAGGTCAAGGCCGGCGAGACCCTCTGCATCATCGAGGCCATGAAGGTTCTCAACGAGGTGACGGCAGAGGCGGATGGCGAGGTGCTCGAGATCTGCGTGGCCGACGGCGACCTCGTGGAGTTTGGCAGCTGCCTCATGAGGATCGGATAGGTGATATCCATGAACAAAGAAGAGCTTAAAGAACTGTTGCCGCATCGCGAGCCGATGCTTTTGCTCGACGAAGCTGGGCTAGTGGGCGACGAGGCCCACGGCAAGATCACGATTACGGGCGACGAGTACTTTTTGCAGGGGCATTTTCCGGGAAACCCGGTTGTCCCCGGCGTGATTCAGTGCGAGATGCTCGCCCAGAACTGCTGCGTGCTGCTGATGGGCGATGAGGAGGCGCGCGGCGCGACGCCGTTCTACACGAGTCTGGACAAGGTGCGCTTTAAGCGTCCGGTGCGCCCGGGCGACACGGTGGATCTGGTGTGCTCCATCACGCGTGCGCGCGGGCCGTTCCGCTTTGCGACGGGTACTGCGAGCGTCAACGGTGAGGTTTGCTGCCGCGCCGATATGTCTTTTGCACTCATGCACGAAAGTTAAGGAAGGCTTCATGTTCGACAAAGTGCTCATCGCCAACCGCGGCGAGGTCGCGGTCCGTGTTATCCGCGCGTGCCGCGATATGGGCATCAAGACCGTCGCCGTTTATTCCACGGCCGATGCGGACGCGCTGCACGTGCAGCTTGCCGACGAGGCGTATTGCATCGGCGGCCCGCGTCTTGCCGAGAGCTACCTCAACGACGATGCCGTGCTCACCTGTGCCGTGAAGTCGGGGGCAAAGGCGATCCATCCTGGCTACGGTTTCTTTTCCGAGAAGGCGAGCTTCGTGCGAGACTGCGACAAGTATGGCCTGGCGTTTGTCGGTCCTTCGGCCGAGGTGATCGACAGCATGGGCGACAAGGACGCCGCACGTCGAACGGCTGCCGCGGCGGGCGTGCCCATCGTGCCGGGCTGCGATTTGCTCAAAAGCCCCGAGGAAGCAACGGCCGAAGCCGAGCGCATCGGCTGCCCCGTACTCATCAAGGCGCGCGCGGGCGGCGGCGGCCGCGGCATTCGCAAGGTCGAGCGCGTGGAAGACGCGGCAAAGGCGTTCATCGAGGCGCGTGCCGAGGGTGAGGCCGTTTTTGGCGACGGCGAGTGCTACATGGAGAAGTTCATCGCGCCGGCGCACCACGTTGAGGTTCAGATTATGGCCGATAAGCAGGGCCATGTGTTTTCGCTCGGCGAGCGCGAGTGCTCGGTGCAGCGCCGCAACCAAAAGCTGATCGAGGAGAGCCCCGCGCCGTGCCTCGACGGACACGATGACATTCGTGCTCGCATGCATAAGGCGGCGCGCGACCTTGCTCGTGCCGTTGGCTATGAGGGCGCCGGCACCATTGAGTTTCTGTACTCAGATGACGGCAATTTCTACTTTATGGAAATGAACACGCGCCTGCAGGTGGAGCATCCGGTTACGGAGTTTGTGACCGATACCGACCTGGTCAAGTGGCAGCTGCGTGTGGCAGCCGGCCAGCCTCTGCCCTTTGAGCAGGAGGACATGCCGGTCCGCAACCACGCCATGGAGTGCCGCATCAATGCCGAAACGCCGGACTTTCTGCCATCATGCGGAACGGTCACCGCGTTGCGTGTGCCGGGTGGTCCGCGCGTGCGCTGGGATTCCGCCATGTTTACCGGTGCGAACGTTCCGCCGTACTACGACTCCATGCTCGGCAAGCTCATCGTGTGTGCGCCCACGCGTGACGGCGCCATTCGCAAGATGCGCTCGGCCCTGGGCGAGCTCGTGATTGAGGGCGTGAGCGAAAACAGCGAGCTTCAGCTCGACGTGCTGGCAAACGACGAGTTCTTGTCGGGCATGTATCACACCGATCTGATGGGGCATCTCTATGCTGATGAATAGAAAAGCGAAGACGGTTAACGTCCTCGAGGGGCCGATAACTGAGTCGTGCGCCGAGTTTCCCGCGCGCCACGTGTTTATCAAGTGCCCGGAGTGCCGCCGTGTGATCGATGAGGCACGCCTGCACGACAATCTCGAGGTCTGCCCTCGTTGCGGCAAACACTTTCGCGTGAGCGGTCACGCGCGCATGCGCATGACGGTCGACGAGGGCACGTTTGAGGAATGGGATGCCAATCTGGCGTCGGAGGACTTCCTCTCGTTTCCCGGCTATGCCGACAAGCTCAAGAGCGTAAGCGAGCGTTCGGGCGAGCGCGATGCCGTTGTGTGCGGCAGGGGCAAAATCTGCGGTTGCGATACCGCACTCTTCTTTATGGACGCCAACTTTATGATGGGCTCGATGGGTTCCGTGGTGGGCGAGAAGATCTGTCGCACATTTGAGCACGCGACCGAGCTGGGATTGCCGGTTGTCGGCTTTACCGTTTCGGGCGGTGCGCGCATGCAAGAGGGCGTGACATCGCTTATGCAGATGGCCAAGATTTCTGCGGCGGTTAGGCGCCACAGCGAGGCGGGCGGCCTGTATATCACGGTGCTCACCGACCCCACGACCGGAGGCGTAACCGCGAGCTTTGCCATGGAGGGCGACATTATCCTGGCCGAGCCCGATGCCCTGACGGCATTTGCCGGCCCGCGCGTGATCGAGCAGAACATGCACAAGCGCCTGCCCAAGGGATTCCAGCGCTCCGAGTTTTTGCTGGAGCACGGCTTTTGCGATGCCGTTGTTCCGCGCGGCGAGATTGCGCTCACGGTAGGCGAGCTGTTGGCGCTGCACGAAGGGCATGCGCCCAGCCTGGGGGCACCGCATGAGATCGTGCATACGGGTCGTCGCGGCAAAAAGCTGGAACACTTGTTTAAGCGCTCGGCGGCACCAAAAACCGCGCTCGAGATTGTCAAGCAGACCCGCTCGGCAGATCGCGCCACGGCAGGCGAGATGATCTTGCTGGGCCTGGATGGGTTTGTGGAGCTGCACGGCGACCGTTACTTTGGCGACGACGCCGCTGTGGTGGCTGGCATTGGCTGGAAAGACGGACGCCCCGTAACGGTCATCGCCATCGAGCGCGGCACCACGACCAAAGAGCGTATGCGCCGCAACTTTGGCATGGCACATCCCGAGGGCTACCGCAAAGCGCGTCGCCTTATGCGTCAGGCCGAAAAGTTTGGTCGACCGGTTCTGTGCCTGGTCGATACTTCGGGCGCGTTTTGCGGCATCGGTGCCGAGGAGCGTGGCCAGGGCGAGGCGATTGCCCAGAATCTCATGGAGATGAGCGGACTTAAGACGCCGATTGTCTCGGTGGTGACAGGCGAGGGCGGCTCTGGTGGCGCGCTGGCGCTGTCCGTGGCCGACCGCATCCTGATGCTCTCGAGCTCGGCCTATTCGGTCGTGAGCCCCGAGGCCTGTGCGTCGATCCTGTGGAAGGATACCGAGCGCGCGAATGAGGCCGCCGAGGCGCTTAAGCTCACGGCTCCCGACCTGTTGGCGCTCGGCATCATCGACGGCATTGTTGACGATAGGGGTCTGTCGCATGAGGAGATCGCCGCTGCCGTCATGTCCTCGGCATTTGATGCCTTCGATACGCTTGGGCGGCTCGACGACGCGACCCTCACAAACCTCCGCTACGAAAAGTACCGCGCAATCGGTCAGTACCGCACGATATGACAAAGGGACAGCCCGCATGTTACATTGGGAAAGTCGTTTCATGCCTCAAGTTTCTAACACCTCGTTTACAACGACGGTTTCATCAAACGCCATGGCCGTGGTGGATTATCTGTCCAAAAGCATGATGTCGGCGCTGCCGTTTATTGTCTGTGCGGCGCTGTTTCGTGCCGTCGCCGTCGTTATGGGCGAAGGCATGCTGGGCCTGTGGTCTGCCGATTCCGAAATCTATCGCCTGTTCTACAGTTGGCTCTATAACGCCGGCTACTACTTTTTGCCCATTTATCTTGGTTGGGCGACCGCCCGCCAGCTCGGTTGCTCGGAGCAGCTGGGCATGATGCTGGGCGGCGTATTGATTGCGCCCGATCTGCTTAAGCTCGTCGATGCCGTATCGACGACGGGGGCATCGACGACTTCCGTGTATGGCCTGCTTCCCGCGCCGGTCAACGATTACACGACGACTGTTATTCCGGTTCTCATTTCGGTGCCCGTGCTATGGCGAGTGGAGTGTTTCTTTCAGCGCGTTATCCCTAAGGCCGTGGCGTTTTCGTTCGTTCCGTTTGCGACCATGCTTGTCATGGTTCCGGTTTCGCTGTGTATTACGGCGCCAGCGGGCGGTTATCTGGGCATGTTGTTGGGCCAGCTTATGTTTATGCTTGGCAATTCCGGTGGCATCGTGTCGCTGCTCACGCTCATGGGGCTTGCCGCGGGCTGGGAGTTCCTTAAGATCGCGGGTGTCGGCAACGTTGTCCTATCGCTTGCCTATGCGCAGTTTATGAGTGTAGGAACGGATTCGTGCATCCTGATTGCTGCGACGATGGCAACGTTCGATGTTTGGGGCATGCCCTTTGGCGCATCGCTCCGCGTTGCGGATAAGGACGAGAAGGCGCTCATGCTGGGTTATTCGATCTCGGGTGTTCTTGGCGGCGTAAGCGAGCCGGCGCTGTACGGTTGCGGCTTTAAATATGGCAGGTGCCTGACATGCATGGCCATTGGCGGCGCCGTCGGAGGCCTTGTTGCGGCCGTGGGCCACGTTACGGCCTATACCATTGGCATGACGAATGTCCTCATGGTCATTGGCTTTGCCACGGGCGGCATTTCGAACCTACTGTGGTGCTGCGTTGCCGGTGGCACGGCATTTGCGGTGTCTGCGGCGTTGAGCTACTGCTTTGGTGTGGTGCCGACGAAGGGACAGGCGACGGGAGACGGAGCCGATTCGCCCGATACAGTGGCGAGCGCTGCTGAAGTAAGCGCGTGAACCTGTGCGACATATGGACGATTCCTTTGCCACATTCCAAGGCCGTGACCCGTGTGGGTTGCGGCCTCTTTGTATCTGGGAGACAAAGTGGCTACACTACAATCCGTTTGAGCAATAGATATATAGGTAGTACCGTGGGGGCGGATGCAGATGGTCGAGTGGATAGTTAAGCGCGCGCAGGGCGACCGTGCGCGCGTGGGCACGTTGGCGGGCGTGGTGTGTATTCTCGCTAATGTGGCACTATGCGCTGCGAAGGGTGCAATTGGCGTGCTGTCGGGATCGGTTTCGATTGTGGCGGACGCCATGAACAACCTGTCCGACGCCAGCTCAAACATCGTGAGCGTGCTTGGCTTTAAGCTGGCGGGCAAGCCGGCAGACCCCGAGCATCCTTACGGCCATGGCCGCTACGAGTATCTCTCGGGTCTGGTCGTGGCGGCGCTCGTGCTGCTCATCGGCCTCGAACTGGTGAAGTCCTCGTTTGAGCGCATCGTCCACCCCGAACCCGTCGAGTTCTCGCTTGCCCTGGTGGCAGTCTTGGCGCTTTCGATGGTTGTTAAACTGTGGATGGCGGCCCTCAACCAAAAGCTCGGTGATCGTATTGAGTCTGAGACGCTGCATGCGACCGCGCAGGATTCCAAGAACGATGTCCTTGCCACAGGCGCCGTGTTAGCGTGCGCAATTGTTTCGCAGGTGACGCATATCAATCTTGATGCTTGGGTCGGCCTTGCCGTTGGCGCCTATATTGGCTGGAGCGGTTTTGAGCTCATCCAGGATACGGTGAGCCCGCTTTTGGGTCAGGCGCCCGATCCCAAGCTGGTCGAGCATATTCGCGGCAAGATCATGAGCTACCCTGGCGTTTTGGGCGTTCATGACCTAATGGTTCACGACTACGGCCCGGGCAGGAAGTTCGCAAGCGCTCACGCCGAGATGGCGGCCGAGGCCAGCCCGCTGGAAAGTCACGACACGCTCGATAACATCGAGCAGGCGTTTAGGGACGAAGACGGCATGATTGTCACGCTCCATTACGACCCCATCGTGACCGATGACCCCAAGGTGGCGAGCATGCGCTTGCGCATTCACGCCATGGCCCAACAGATCGATAGCCGCCTTTCGATTCATGACCTGCGCTGTGTGCCGGGTCCTACGCACACCAACGTGATCTTTGACTGCGTGCGTCCCTCAGATTTGGGCATGGGGGCCGATGAGCTCAAGCACGCGCTGGCACAACGAGTCGAATCGGAATATCCCAAGTCGATTGCCAAGATTACGATCGACGAGGACTACGTAGGGCATACCCACGAGTAGGTCTGCGCCGGCAAAGCACGTTATATAGAAGGGGAGAATATGAAGAGGCTGTATCTGCTCCGCCACGGTCAGACGGAATTCAACGTCAAAAAGCTCGTCCAGGGGCGTTGTGATTCACCGCTTACCGATTTGGGCCGTCAACAGGCCCAAGCGGCAGCCGAATGGCTCAAAGCCCACGGCGTCGTCCCCGACAAAGTGGTCTCTTCGCCTTTAGGCCGAGCCATGGACACGGCAAGTCTCGTCGCATGCGAGATCCTCGGTCCGGACGCGGCTGTCGAGCCCTGCGAAGGCATCATCGAGCGCTGCTATGGGACCTTCGAGGAAGGCCCGCACGACGCATTGCCTACCGACGTTTGGGATCCAGGGGAGGATTTGGTCCCCTTCGGAGGAGAAGGAAGCCGCGCGCTGCAAGAACGCATGGTAGACACCCTCACCAATCTCATGGGCGCCGAGGGCATCGAAACCCTTCTAGCAGTAAGCCACGGCAGCGCCAGCCGCCAATTCATCAAGGCTGCAGCTCCAGAGGGCTTCGAGCTCCCAGCAAAACTCCCCAACTGCGCCATCATGATTTTCGATTTTGATGAGCAAAAGCCACAAGCAGAAGGCGAACCAATGCAATGCAAGTTCACCCTCCAGCAAATAGTGGACTCCCAACAAAGTAATTAGCCTGAACGAGCAGAGTTAAGCAGACATCAACGTGTCGTCTCCCGAGCTTGGCACAGGGGCGGCGAAATATATTAAGTTTGTCGCGAGTTCCGCACGCAAAGGAAAGCACTTAATGTGCTTTCCGTCTTGCGCAGGACTGTAGAGCAGCAAACTTAATATATTTCGCCGCCCCTCTGCCAAGCCCAGGCGACTCCACGCACTTTACCTGCGTAAACAATGTGAGTGAAATATGAATCTCGATGGATACGCCCGCAGCCGTGTATACTAAACAGCTGTGTGAAACCAGGGGAGTATTCTGGCTGGACAAAATGCCTGCTTAATAGGGTTGTCAGGTAGTCCGGACGCAATACAAGGCTGGGGAGCACGTCGTGTAAGTAGTGGTCCTCTAGGGGCGTACGCTCGGTGGTGTACGCATTGTCCCAAGACCACGCGAGAGTTGGGATCATATCTTGATCAGCATGATTCTCGGCCGCAAGATTGGCATGACCCAGGTTTGGGACGAGAACGACAACGTCGTTCCCGTCACGGTCATCCAGGCTGGCCCCTGCGCTGTCTCGCAGGTTAAAACTCAGGCAACCGACGGCTATGACGCCGTCCAGATCGGTTTCGGCGACATCAAGGCCAAGAACGTGAACAAGCCCATGGCTGGTCACTTCGCCAAGGCCGGCGTCGAGCCTGTCCGCTTCCTTCGTGAGGTCCGCGTCGAGAACGGCGAGGAGCACAAGGTCGGCGAGGTCGTCACCGTCGCTGATTTCGCTGATGTCGAGAAGGTCGACGTCATCGGTACCTCCAAGGGTAAGGGCTTCCAGGGTCGCATCAAGCGCTGGGGTCAGCGCCGCGGTCCTATGACGCATGGTTCTCACTTCCAGCGTCACCCCGGTTCTATCGGTCAGTGCGCCTATCCTGCGCGCGTCCTCAAGGGCGTCAAGATGGCCGGCCACATGGGTAACGAGCGCGTTACCGTCAAGAACCTTTCCGTTGTCCGCATCGATGCCGAGCAGAACCTCATCTTGGTCAAGGGCGCTGTCCCGGGTGCCAAGAATGGTCTCGTCGCCATCCGTATGGCCTAAGGGCCCAGCCCATTTAGCCCAGCGTCATACCAAGGAGAACACTTAAATGGCAAAGTTTGAAGTAAAGAACAGCGAGGGCAAGAAGGTCGCCGAGGCCGAGCTCGCCGCTGAGGTGTACGGTATCGAGCCGAACATCCACGTTATGCACCACATCGTCAAGTGCCAGATGGCCTCTTGGCGTCAGGGCACCCAGTCCGCTAAGGGCCGCTCTGAGGTTTCCGGCGGCGGCAAGAAGCCTTGGCGTCAGAAGGGCACCGGTCGTGCCCGCCAGGGTTCCATCCGTGCTGCCCAGTGGCGTCACGGTGGCGTTGTCTTCGCCCCCAAGCCCCGTTCCTACGCTAAGCGTATGAACAACAAGGAGGTCAAGCTGGCTATGCGCTCTGCGCTGTCCGCCAAGCTGGCCGATGGCGAGCTCGTGCTCGTCGACGACTACGGCTTCGAGAAGCCTTCCACCAAGGCTGCCGTTGCTATGCTCAAGGCTCTCGGCCTTGAGGGCAAGCGTCTGACCATCATCGTTCGCGATGAGGACGTCAACGCCTACCTGTCGTTCCGCAACATTCCCAAGACGTTCATCATCACTGCCGACGAGGCCAACACCTATGATCTCGTCAACAACAACGCTGTGCTGATGCCCGCCGACATCGCCGCTCACTTCGGGGAGGTGCTTGCATAAATGACCGCCCACGAGATCATCATCCGTCCGATCGTGTCCGAGCGTTCCTTCTCCGGCATGGAGCAGAACAAGTACACGTTCGAGGTCGCCAAGGATGCTAACAAGTATCAGATCAAGGACGCTGTCGAGGAGATCTTCGGCGTCAAGGTCGTTCGCGTGAACACCCTGACGGTCAAGCCCAAGACCAAGCGCGTGCGCTATGTCGCCGGCAAGACCCGTTCTTGGAAGAAGGCCATTGTCACGCTGGCCGAGGGCGACACCATCGAGGTCTTTGGCAACCAGGCCTAAGACTCGCTGCTGTTGAGTGAGCTCATGCCTCCCAAATAGGGGAGGCGAGAGCTCAAGGTTTTGGGCGTATAAAATGGACACGCCCGGAACCGTGTATACGTCCGGTGTCATCGCACCCGAGGCAGAACCTCGAATCCCTGTCTGCGATGGCTAACGGATACCTATTGAAAGGGATTGTAATGGCTGTAAAGCACCTTAAGCCGACCTCCGCTGGTAGGCGTTGGCAGACGATCTCCGACTTCTCTGAGATCACCTGCACCAAGCCCGAGAAGTCTCTTCTCGAGCCCCTGCCCAAGAAGGCCGGTCGTAACAACAACGGCCGCGTCACCACCCGTCACCAGGGCGGCGGCGTGAAGCGTCGTTACCGCGTGATCGACTTCAAGCGCAACAAGGACGGCGTGCCCGCCAAGGTTGCCACGATCGAGTACGATCCGAACCGTTCCGCTCGCATCGCTCTGCTGCACTATGCTGACGGTGAGAAGCGCTACATCCTGGCCCCCAAGGGCCTCGAGGTCGGTCAGACCGTCATGTCCGGTTCTGACGCCGACATCAAGCCGGGCAACGCTCTGCCCCTCGCCGACATCCCCGTCGGTACGCTCATCCACGCCGTCGAGTTCCAGCCGGGCAAGGGCGCTGCTATCGCCCGTTCCGCCGGTAACTCCTGCCAGCTGATGGGTAAGGAGGGCAAGTACGCCATCGTCCGTATGCCTTCCTCCGAGATGCGCCGCATCCTCGTTACCTGCCGCGCCACCGTCGGTGAGGTCGGCAACGCCGATCACGCTAACATCGTCATCGGCAAGGCCGGCCGTAAGCGTCACATGAACGTGCGCCCGACCGTCCGCGGTACCGTCATGAACCCTGTCGACCACCCGCACGGCGGTGGCGAGGGCAAGAACCACACCTCTGGTCGTCCCTCCGTTACCCCCTGGGGTAAGCCGACGAAGGGCCTTCGTACGCGCAAGAAGAAGAAGGTCTCGAACCAGCACATCATTCGTCGCCGTAAGAAGTAATTTCGGATACCGAGTTTTAGGAGAAAGCACTTATGAGCAGAAGTCTCAAAAAGGGCCCGTTCGTGGAGACTCGCCTTCTCTCGCGTATCACCGCGATGAACGAGGCTGGCAAGAAGGACGTCGTGAAGACTTGGTCCCGCGCGTCCACCATCTTCCCCGAGATGGTTGGTCACACCATCGCCGTCCACGACGGCCGCAAGCATGTGCCCGTGTATGTTACCGAGTCCATGGTTGGTCACAAGCTCGGCGAGTTCGCGCCGACTCGTACGTTCCGTGGCCACAAGGCCAAATAGGGGGTTAACCGTAAATGGCAACTAAGTCTATTGAAACTGAGGCCACCGAGGTTCGCGCCGTCGCTAAGTACGTGCGTGTTTCCCCCAGCAAGGCCCGCCTGGTGGTCGATCTGATCCGCCGCAAGCCTGTCGCTCAGGCCTTCGACATCCTCCACTTCTGCGACCGCGCCGTCGCCGTGGATGTCGAGAAGGTTCTCCGTTCCGCCGTTGCGAACGCCGAGAACAACAACGGTCTGCGTGCCGACAACCTGGTTGTCGCTGCTGCCTATGTTGACGAGGGTCCGACGCTTAAGCGCATCCGTCCCCGCGCCAAGGGTTCCGCTTCTCGCATTCTGAAGCGTACTTCCCACATCACCGTCGTCGTTGCTCCTCGAAAGGAGGCGTAAAGCTGTATGGGTCAGAAAGTCTACCCCACCGGCTTCCGTCTTGGCATCACCGAGAACTGGCGCTCCCGCTGGTTCGCAGAGAAGGATTACGCTAAGACCCTCGGTAACGATCTCGAGATCCGCAAGTACCTCGAGAAGCGTCTTTCCCGCGCAGCTGTCTCCCGCGTTGAGATCGAGCGCGCTGGCGACAAGGTGAAGGTCATCATCTTCACCGCTCGCCCCGGCGTTGTCATCGGTAAGAAGGGTGCCGAGATCGATACCCTCCGTACCGAGCTCGAGAAGGTCGCTGGCGTCTCCAAGGGCCAGCTCTCCGTCGACGTTGTCGAGATCAAGCGCCCCGAGCTCGACGCCAACCTCGTTGCTCAGTCCATTGCTGAGCAGCTCGAGGGCCGCGTTGCCTTCCGTCGCGCTATGCGCAAGGCTGTCCAGTCCGCCCGCAAGGCCGGCGCCAAGGGCATCCGTATCCAGTGCTCCGGTCGTCTCGGCGGTGCCGAGATGGGCCGTCGTGAGTGGTACCGTGAGGGTCGCGTGCCTCTGCACACCCTCCGTGCCAAGATCGACTACGGCACGGCTGTCGCCAGCACCACCATGGGTGCATGCGGCGTGAAGGTCTGGATCTACCTGGGCGAGAAGCTCCCGGGCCAGCCTGTTCCCAACCCTGCACTCGAGGGCTCTTCCCGTCCTCGTCGTCGTAACTCCGAGAGGAGGGGTCAGTAGTGCTTGCCCCTAAGCGTATTCTTCACCGCAAGGTGCAGCGTGGCTCCATGAAGGGCCAGGCCAAGGGTAATACCGAGCTGCATTTCGGCGAGTTTGGTATCCAGGCTCTCGAGGCCCATTGGATCACCAACCGTCAGATCGAGGCCGCTCGTATTGCCATGACCCGCTACATGAAGCGTGGCGGTCGTGTCTACATCACGATCTTCCCCGATAAGCCCATCACCAAGAAGCCTGCTGAGACTCGCATGGGTTCTGGTAAGGGTAACCCCGAGGAGTGGGTGGCCGTCGTCAAGCCCGGCCGCATCATGTTCGAGGTCAAGGGCGTGCCCGAGGAGGTCGCTCGCGAGGCTCTGCGTCTTGCACAGCACAAGCTTCCCATCAAGACCAAGATTGTTGCTGCTAAGAACGCTGAGCAGCGCATCGAGAAGGAGATGGCTGAGGAGGCCGCTCTCGAGGCCAAGTGGGCTGCTGAGGACGCCGCCGCCGCCAAGGAGGAGAACTAATGAAGCCCGCAGAGATTCGTGAGCTCTCGGACGCTCAGCTCGTTGAGAAGCTGAAGGAAATGCGCGCCGAGCTCTTTAACCTTCGTTTTCAGATGGCCACCAGCCAGCTGGACAACACCGCTCGCGTCAACACCGTGAAGAAGGACATCGCTCGCGTCCTCACGGAGCAGCGCGCCCGTGAGATCGCAGCGGAGAAGTCCGCTGTCGCCGAGTAGGACCTAAGGAGAGAACATGACTGATTCGCGTAACTCGCGTAAGGTCCGTACGGGTGTCGTTACCTCCGTCTCCGGTGCCAAGACCATTGTTGTCACCATCACCGAGCGCAAGCGTCACCCCAAGTACGGCAAGATGATGACCAGCTCCAAGAAGCTGCACGCTCACGACGAGGAGTGCACGGCTGGCGTGGGCGATACCGTCCGCGTTATGGAGACCCGTCCTATGTCCAAGATGAAGCGTTGGCGCCTCATCGAGGTCGTCGAGCGCGCTAAATAAGCAGTCGCTCTTACGACTTGTACGTTTCCGAAGATGTGCGTATGCCTGGCTTGCATACCACGGGCCGCATAAAGGCTGCGCACCTCTCTTCGGTTCTTAGTTCGGAGGAACATCTACCATGATTCAGATGCAAACCATGCTGAACGTCGCCGACAACTCCGGCGCTCGCAAGATTCGCTGCATCAAGGTGCTTGGCGGTTCCAAGCGTCGTTATGCAGGCATCGGCGATGTGTTCATCGGTGCTGTCCAGGAGGCTACCCCTGGCGCCAACGTCAAGAAGAAGGACGTTGTCCGTTGCGTCGTCGTTCGCACCGTTAAGGAGATCCGCCGCAAGGATGGCTCCTACATTCGCTTTGATGAGAACGCCTGCGTTGTCATCAACAACGATGGTTCGCCCGTCGGCACCCGTATCTTCGGGCCCGTCGCTCGCGAGCTTCGTGACAAGAAGTACATGAAGATCGTCTCGCTCGCTCCCGAGACCCTGTAGTTAGGGGAGATATATGTATATCAAGAAGGGCGATAAGGTCCAGGTTCTTTCTGGTAAGGATCGCGGCAAGCAGGGCGTTGTTCTGCGTGCTCTCCCCGCCGAGAACAAGGTCGTTGTCGAGGGCGTTTCGGTCGTCAAGAAGGCCGTCAAGCCCAACGCTGCCAACCAGCAGGGCGGCATCGTTTCGCAGGAGGCTCCCATCGATGCCTCCAACGTCAATCTCGTTTGCCCCGAGTGCGGTAAGGTTACCCGCGTCGGTCACGAGAAGGACGGCAAGAACAAGCTGCGCGTCTGCAAGAAGTGCGGCCACAAGTTCTAAGCTGCCCGCAACATCTAAGTTGCTAGCAAAGGCCCGGATGCCACGGCACCCGGGCCTTTTTCTATCCCTACTCATTGGGGACAGACATAAATGAGTGGCTACTCCTCATTGGGGACAGACATAAATGACTAGTCGTTGGGGACGTTCTTAACCGGCTGGTTGATGGGGACAGTCCTGCCACGAAAGCGTCGTACGGGTAACGCCCCCAGGTTCCGGCAGCCTGGGACAGTCCCTATGTGCCGGCAGTTAGGGATGGTCTTTTGATGTCTGATGCCCCTAGGGGGCAGAGTAAGACAGCCTGCTTTTCCTTTAGGGGTTTTGGTATTCCAACTTTTTATGCATCATAACGATCGTTGCATGCGTATTAACGCACAGAGTCTTGCGCGATAATGCGCATAGGCGCGCAAATATCTGCAAAATTTTGGTTTAATAATAAGCGATAAACAAATAAACACGCAAATACAAGCAAGTGAGCGCAAATTTGTGCGAATATAAGGCTGTTGGAAATGAAGAACTTCCGATGACTCAGGAGGCACATGATGACAGATTCCAAACAGGCTCCGCTCGACGCCGAGGCAGCCGCTAAGGCGGCGTTTGCCTCGGTCCAGGGTCAGCCGTTCCCTAACGACATCTTTACGGCTTCCGAGCTTCGTTGGGCCGTGATCGGATGCGGCGTTATCGCCAACCAGATGGCCCAGTCTCTCGCCCTTGCCGGCCGCAAGCTTGCGGGCGTTGCCAACCGTACGCTCTCCAAGGCTCAGGCCTTTGCCGAGCAGTATGGCGTCGAGAAGGTGTACGAGACGGTTGAGGACCTCTACGCCGATCCCGACATCGACGCCGTTTATATCACCACGCCGCATAACACGCATATCACCTACCTGCGCGCCGCTCTGGCAGCTGGCAAGCACGTGCTTTGCGAAAAGGCCATCACCCTCAATTCCGCCGAGCTCGACGAGGCACGTGCCATTGCCGACGAGCATAACGTGGTCCTTATGGACGCCACCACGGTGCTCCACATGCCCTTGTATCAGGAGCTGCGTCGCCGCATGGATGCCGGCGAGTTTGGCCGCATGAACCTCGCTCAGCTCAACTTTGGCAGCTACAAGGAATACGGCGACCTGACAAACCGTTTCTACAATCGCAACCTTGCTGGCGGTGCCATGCTCGATATTGGCGTCTATGCCCTGTCCGTCATGCGCCTCTTTATGGCAAGCCAGCCTGTTGAGGTCGTTTCGCTCGGCAACACCTGCGAGACCGGCGTTGACGTTGCGGGCGGCATCGTCTGCCGTAATGCCGAACAGCAGCTGGGCGTGGTGAGCCTTACGCTCCACTCCAAGCAGCCCAAGCGCTCGGTCATCAGCTTCGACAAGTGCTACATCGAGGTCAACGAGTATCCGCGCGCCGACCATGCGACCATCGTGTGGACTGCGGACGGGCACCGTGAGGACGTCGTCGCGGGCACCGAGGCTTACGCCCTGTGCTATGAGATGGCCGACCTGGAGAAGGCCGTTGCCGGCGATGATTCGAAGCGCGAGCTTCTGGATTATGCTTCTGATGTTATGGAGCTTATGACCAAGCTCCGCGCCGACTGGGGAGTCGTGTACCCCGAGGAGGAGTAAGCGATGCTTGCGGAGGATAGGCTCAACGCGATCGTGTCGATGGTCCAGCAGGCTGGCTCGGTTACTGTGCAAGAGCTTGCCGATACCCTGGGCGTAACGGCGTCTACCATTCGGCGCGACCTGCAGACGCTCGATCGAGCACACCGCATCGCCAAGGTCCACGGCGGAGCGACAAGTCTTGAGCGTGCGCACGTGACGCGCGACCTAACGCTCAATGAGCGCAGCGACCTCCATAACGACGATAAGGAGCGTATTTGCGCCCGCGCCGCGGCGCTGGTGGAGCCCGAGAGTTTTGTATACATCGACTCGGGCTCGACGACGCTCAAGCTCATCGAGCATCTTCCACACCTTGAAGATGTCACCTATGTGACCGATTCCGTGCTCCATGCTCAGCACCTCGCTTTGCGCGGCATGCGTACCGTGGTACTAGGCGGCGAGCTCAAGCCCGAGACCGAAGCGCTCGTTGGCCCCGATGCCTTGGCAACCTTAGACCGCTACAACTTCAACTGTGGCTTTTGGGGGTCCAACGGCATTGCCGCCGAGCAGGGCTTCACGGCGCCCGATATCGAAGAAGCGCAAGTAAAGCGCATCTCGATGCGCCATACGGCCAAGCGCTTTGTAATCTCGGACGCCAGTAAATTTGGCATGGTGGCGCCCGTCAAGTTCGCGGATTTTCGCGACGCAACGATTATTACCGCAGGCGAGGTCCCCGCCAAGTACCGGGCAATGGACAACGTCATCACGGTCTAGCGACGGGACAAGGCCAAAACCATCACAAAGGTGCCAGTCCCCATTGTGGTGGTTCGTAACGAAAACCGAGTAGTTTTCTCAATAGAAAAGCGGCAACGTCCATCACAGGCGTTGCCGCTTTCGTTGTCCGCCGGTTTGTCTAAGTCTGTAACAACTGGACCGTTAAAAGTGGGTTAGATGTTACAGATTGAGATGCTTCCGAACCGCGCCATCCCTTTGTCTCAATCTGTAACATCTGGGACCGATTTTGCCGAGTTATTGTTACAGATCGAGATTTTCCCTTGAGGGGGACTTGAATGTCTCGATCTGTAACAGATAGACCGGAAAATGGGTTCTAACTGTTACAGATCGAGATGTTTTGGGGCCGCGGCTGAGCCATCGTGGCGGCTTGACGTTTGCCCAGATAAAACCTGCCAAAATAAACCTGTCCCTTTTTGGCAGGTTTTAGGGCTCCCAGGGGCAGGGGGCTTCGATGTAGATGTGCTCGCCGGTTACGGGATGGGTAAAGGATACGCTGTGGGCGTGGAGCATGAGGCCACAGGGGCGCGGCGTTCCGTACAGGTCGTCGCCAACCAGGGGATGATGCTCGCTTGCCAGGTGCACGCGGATCTGGTGTTTGCGGCCCGTGAGCAGCTCAACATCGATATACGAACGGGTGGGCAGGCCTCGACGGCTCTTAAGGCGCTTGAGCACCTTGACGCGCGTCTGCGACGGCTTGCCGCTGGCGCCGACGCGCATCTTGCGGCTATCGTGGCGGTCGCGGGCGATGGGCTTGTCGATAAGCTTTTCGTTCCAGTCGATCTTGCCCTCGGCGAGCGCCAGATAGTGCTTTTCGAAGGCGTGGTCGATCACCATCTGGTCAAAGGCGGGCTGCGTCTGCTTGTCGAGCGAGAACAACACCACGCCGGTAGTGTCGCGGTCCAGGCGGTTGAGCGGCTGCATGTCGGTCGCGGCAAAGCCGTCGCCCATCGCCAGCAAAAGGTCGCTGGCATAGTCGGTAAGCGTGCGCTCGCCGGTGCCGTCGCCGTGGACGATCATGCCGGCGGGCTTATCGATGGCCATGAGCCAGGCATCGCAGTAGAGGACTTGAGGTTCTTCGTTCACGTGTAAGCCTTTCGGTTAGCTAATTCCCACAAACATGCAGCCCGAAGTGGCGCCGCGCAGGCGAGCGGCGGGCTTACGGCCGGCCTGCGCGGCCTCGACGGCGCGACGGACGCGTGCGACGGCGCGGCCAATCTCATCGGCCTCGAGCAGGGTTCCGTCGACCATGAGACGGCGCACGCTGGCGTTGAGCAGCTGTGGAACCTGCGGTGTGAGGTCGATGGGGTAGGCGTCGTACAGGCGCGAGCGGCCGTGGATGTCGGTACGCACCGGCATGACCTTGCCGTCGATATTCTTGAGCGACAGCTTGCGGGCGCGCAGACGGCAGTTGGCACAATCGTGGATGCAGCCATTGGCCACCTGCAGGATGCAATGCTCGCTCGTCATAACGCGCGGGCGGCCGAAAACGGTGATGCCCAGGGCCGCGGGCGCGGAGGTACCAAGCGAGATAATCTCGTCGAGCGTGATCTCGGGCGAGAGCCAAAACGCCCCGGCTCCGCGCTCGGCGAGTGCCTCCATGCAAGGCGTGTTGTGCACGGGCAGGCAAGAGCGAATCTCGGCCGTGGCACCAACCTGGGTGGCCAGGGCAAGCTCAGAGATGTTGCCAATAGCGACCGTGGCACCGGCAACGACCCACGGGTCGACGCGCGCGTGGTCGACGGCGCGGCAGACCTCATCGAGCACGGGAACAATACCCTGCCCAAACGCATCGGCGGGGGAGAGTTCGGCCTCATCGAGCGCGTCGGTGGTCATGTAGATGCGCGTTGCGCCCTCCGCGCGCGCTGCCTCGGCGGCCTCGAGCGAGGTGACGGTGGCACAGATCTGCGGCTCATCGCGGTAGTGCTCGGGCGCGGGGCGGGAATCACTGGTGACAATCGCCGGCAGCTCGAGCGTGTGGGCGCGCTCCTCGTAAGGCGCCAGAATGGCCTCCTCGAGCGCCTTGCAAGCGGCGGCGCGCACCTTGTGCACAGCGGAGAAACCCATGCCACAGCCCTCATCGATTGCCACGTCAAAGCTCGCGGCCTCAAAGGGCGAGGAACCCATGCGGCCCACATGCTCCACCAGATCGGATGCCTCGACGGCGCGGGTCTTGGCGGCCTCGACGGTAAAGCCGGTGGCGGTGGCGGTGAGCGTAGGGTCGTCGCAGCAGGTGAGTGTGACGGTAAACGGCTCGCCCAGACGCGCCGCGACGGACACGTCTACGGCGCGGCGGCGTAGCACGTCGCGCTTGAGCGCAGCGCCGGCAGCGTCAATGGCGCGTTGGCTGCGAATCACACGCACGCGGCAGCCCTCGGGCATACTACGGGGCACGCGGCACTCGATGACGTCGCCGGCGGCGGCATCATCGGTAGCGATAGTGGTCAGGAATTGGTCGAACTCGTCGTCGTGACGAAGCTCCAACAAGTCGCCCTTGCCTACAGGCTCAAACAGCTCAATGCGGGCGATGGCGGCGCGGCGTCGACGGTCGTCGGGCTTGAGCCCGCGCACGTCGCGGTTGGCCAGACGGCTGCCCAGCACCGTGCCCACAATCTGGCCGCGGTTGTTGGAGCGCTCGTAGCTCATCATTTCGTCACCCGAGGTGCCGTCCTGATAGGCGTGCGTAAAGTCGCGGTTAAAGCAGCGCTTGAGTTGGCGCTGGCGAGCGGCGTCCTCGTCCTTATCTACGACGGCCCCGGCCAGCATGTCATCGATCTGGTGACGATATACATCGACGATGGAGTACACGTAATCGGGCGCCTTCATGCGGCCCTCGAGCTTGAGCGATGCGGCGCCGGCGTCATACAGACGGCGAACGAGCTGCGAAGTATTGGTATCGCGCGGGCATAGCGCGCGCTCGCGACCGGCGGGGGAGAGCGTGCGGCCGTTCTCGTCGATCAGCTCGTAAGGCAGACGGCAGGGCTGAGCGCACATGCCGCGGTTGGCCGAGCGGCCCGCCATGGCAAAGCTCGAGAGCAGGCACAGGCCCGAGTAGCAAAAGCAGATGGCGCCGTGGCTAAAGACCTCCAGGTCGACATCGGGCGCGGCGTCGTGGATGGCGGCGATCTCGTCGATGGAAAGCTCGCGCGAGAGGGTCACGCGGTCGGCACCCTGCTCGCGGCACCAGATAGTCCCGCGGTCATCGTGGATGTTCGCCTGGGTCGAGATATGGGTCTCGATGCCGGGCATGGTGCGCTTGACCTCAAAGAACAGGCCCCAGTCTTGAATGATAAAAGCGTCGGCGCCCAGCGTGGAGCAGCGGTGGATGAGCTGCAGTGCATCGCTCATCTCGGACTGCTTGATGACGATGTTGACCGTGACGTAGACGCGCGAGCCGGCCAGGTGCGCGGCGCGGCAGGCCTGTTCAAAGGCTTCATCGGTAAAGTTGGTGGCCTTGCGGCGGGCGTTGAAGCTACCCATGCCGCAGTAGATGGCGTCTGCCCCGGCGGCGAGCGCGGCGGCAAAGGGCTCCGGGCCTCCGGCGGGGGCCAGAAGCTCGGGCCTGCGGTTGGTGGTTCGGCTGGCGGTTGCGGTCATATCCTGCCTTTCAAAATACTCAGATATTCAAAAGTATAGTGGCGCCATCGCGATGGGCGATGCCCGCAGCCTAAGCAGGACAAAGTCTTCAGTAGCCTGGGCTGGCTGACCCCGTGGAGAACCGTTCAGCGGTTCGGGGAAACCGTTGGGAGATAAAATATTATCGCAATCTGATAATTATCTTGCATCTGGCAAAATCATCCCCTACTATCCCAATCAAGCGCGGTGTTCAGACCGAACTGTGCCTCCCGGTGCGAACGCCGCGCTCACGCTCTCTATTTGATCGTAAGGAGAAAAACATGAGCAAGACCGTCGTGTCTTCCGATAACGCGCCCGCAGCCATCGGCCCGTATTCCCCCGGTATCCAGACCGGCAACATGGTGTTCCTGTCCGGCCAGCTGGGCATCGATCCCGCGACCGGTAAGCTGCCCGAGGGCATCGAGGCCCAGGCCAAGCAGTCCCTCGCCAACGTCGAAGCCCTGCTGACCGCTGCCGGCGCCACGTTTGCCGATGTCGTCAAGACCACGGTTTACCTGGCTGACATCGCCGACTTTGCCGCCGTGAACGAGATTTATTCCTCCAAGTTTGAGGCCCCGTTCCCCGCGCGCAGCGCTTTCCAGGTTGCCGCTCTTCCGGCTGGCGGTCTGGTCGAGATCGAGGTCGTCGCCGCTCTCTAAGGCGTTGACAACAACTAAACATGACATGCAAAAAGACCCTGCAGCGCGTGTGAGCTGCAGGGTCTTTTGTCAAGCAATGTGGCAAAATGATCCGTTTTCCTCCGTCCCCAAGGAATCGGCGGGTTAGCCCTCCTTGCGAACTTTTTGCAGGTAGCGGTAGACGCTGGGCTCCGAGATGCCCAGCGAGGTGGCAGCGCAGGCAACAGCGCCCTTGAGCATAAATACGCCGTTGCCGTTAAGGCGGCGAATAACGTCCACGCGATCGGCCTGTCCAAGTGAGGCGACATCTTGGCCGCGGCTTTCGAGCAACTCGGAAATGCTGCGGTCGATGAGCTCCTGTGTAGACTCCGAAAGAATTTCGACCTCGGTAGACGTGGGCTCCGCCTGCCTTGGCACGGCGTCGAAGCAGGCCATGAGCTGCTGAGCCATGGCGTTGATGGAGTGTACCGTGGAAAGATCGGTGTTGACGCAGAGCATGCCGACGATCTCGTTATCCTCGCGAATAAAGTACGATGCGGATTCCAACGTCTTGCCACCGGCACCGCGCCCCTCGTAGCCCGTAATAAACGGCAGGTCGCGATACTTGGGATCGTGCATGATCTTGAGTGCCAGATCGGTGGCGGGACCGCCGACCTTGCGGCCGCTCACGATGCCGTTGCGGATATCGACGATGGCGTGGTCGGGATCCGAGAAATCGTGCAGCACGATTTCGCTGTTTTTGCCGAGTATCTGCTCCAGGAAATCGACCATCGGCAAAAAGCGACGTACAGTCTCGTTCACGGGCAACTCCTTTGGATAAAATCGGAAGTTTCATAACAATTTTTTCTCATGGTAACACGGTGTCTATTGACTCGTATATTCGCAGGTACATTGCGTAATACAGACGAACGGTAGGAATTTGGCGGTAAGCGGTCGACCAAAAGAAAAGTTAGATGTTATTTTGACCAGACACTTTCCTGACCTGCGGAAATGCGTTGTCACAGCTGAAAAATAGTCTGATAACAAAAAATTATTATTGAGAATGAGAAAATTCTTTAATACGATATTCACCGAAGGCACAACCTCAACCCCGCACTGCGTCACAATAGAGCGCTAGATGCGAAAACAACTACTTCGAGGATTGGTGGTCAAATGGCCCAGGAGACGGTTACGAACAGCACTGAAGCCCTGTTCACTCGCGAAGGCATGCCGCCCGTTAAGGAAATGATTCCGTGTGCCCTTCAGCACGTACTGGCATCGTTTGCCGGCATCATTACCCCGGCGGTCATCATGGCCGGCGTCTACGGCTTTAACAGCCAGCAGAGCACCGACATCATTCAGGTGGCGCTCATTCTTTCGGCAATCGACACGGCCCTTCAGGCCTTCGCTCCCTTCCGTCGCATCGGCGGCGGCCTGCCCATCGTCATGGGCGTCTCGTTCGCGTTCCTGCCGGCCCTGCAGGCTATGGGTGCCTCGGGCTTTAGCTTTGGTGCGCTGCTGGGCGGCGAGATTGTCGGCGGTGCCGTCGCGGTCCTCTTTGGTCTGGCCTACAGCAAGATTAAGTGGCTGTTCCCGCCTGTCGTGACCGGTACGGTCATCTTCTCCATCGGCGTCTCCCTGTATCCCACGGCCGTCAAGTATATGGCCGGCGGTATGGGCACGCCGCTGTGGGGCACCCCGCAGGCCTGGTGCGTCGCTCTTATCACCTTCGCCGTGGTCTTCGCGCTCGCCAACTTTGGCAAGGGTACGTTCAAGCTGGGATCTGTGTTCTTTGGCATGATCGTTGGCATGATCGTCTCCATCCCCTTTGGCATGATCGACTTCTCCAGCGTCGCCACCGCTCAGGTCTTCGCCCTTCCCAAGCTCATGCCCTACGCACTCGAGTTTGATCCCGAGGTCTGCATTACCCTCGCCGTCGTGTTCCCCATGGTTGCCATCCAGGTTATCGGCGATGTCTCCGCCGCCTGCCTGGGCTCCATCGACCGCATGCCCACCGAGCGCGAGCTCTCCGGCGCTATCGTGTCTCAGGGCCTCACTTCTATGGCCGGCGGCCTGCTGGGTGGTCTTCCCACCAGCGCCCTTGGCCAGAACGTGGGCATCATCTGCTCCAACAAGGTCGTCAACAAGTGGGTCTTTGTGATCATCGCGTCCGTCTTTGCCATCGCCGGCCTGTTCCCGCAGCTTTCTGCCGTCCTTTCCGCTATCCCGCAGCCCGTCATCGGCGGCGCGACCGTCGGCGTCTTTGGCACCATCACCATGAACGGCGTGCGCATGTTCACCCGCGAGGGCCTTACGCAGCGCACGACCACCATCGTCGGTACCTCCGTCGTCTTTGGCCTGGGTATCTGGATGGCCAGCGGTTGCCTTGCCGGCGAGGGTATGCCCGCCTGGGTGTCCACCGTCATCGGCTCCAATGCCGTAACCCCCACCGCCATCATGGCCATTGTCCTTAACCTGATCCTTCCGCAGACGCCGGTCGTGGCTCAGCACATCGATGCTGCCAAGGACGCTGCCGTGGATCTGGTCTTGCCCGAGAGCAAGAAGTAACCAATTCGGTGCTATTCGTCGGCGGACGTATCGCCTCGTCCGCCGACGTCATGCGGCGCCAAGCCGCACTTCAAAGGGTTTGTCCCTTTGGTGAAGCGTTGACGGGAGAGGGCCCGTTTCCGGTGTAGGCCGGCGCTTCGCACTCCGCCGTGTCAGAGGTGTCAAACCCCGCCCCTGATGTTGAAGGGAACAATTATGCTTCTGGTCGCTAACGGTTCCGTCTTTACCCGCAACGCTCAGACCCCGTTCATTCCAAACGGTGCGGTCGCCATTGACGGAGATACGATCGTCGAGGTGGGCCCCGAGCGCGAGCTCAAGGTCAAGTACCCGGATGCCGAGTACGTCGACGCCCAGGGCAACCTCATCATGCCCGGACTCATCAACTGCCACACCCATATCTACTCGGGTCTGGCTCGCGGCCTTGCCATTAAGGGCTGCAACCCCACCAACTTCCTGGAGAATCTTGAGCAGCAGTGGTGGAAGATCGACGACAACCTGACGCTCGACGGCACCAAGGCCAGCGCCTATGCCACGATTCTTGACTCCATCCGCGATGGCGTCACCACGATTTTCGATCACCATGCGAGCTTCTGCGAGATCCCGGGAAGCCTCTTTACCATTAAGGATGCAGCTCAGGAGCTGGGCATGCGTTCGTGCCTGTGCTACGAGGTCTCCGATCGCCGCGGCCAGGAAAAATGCGACCAGGCCATTGCCGAGAACGCCGAATTTGCCCAGTGGGCCGCCAAGGAGCGTCGCGATAACGACAACCACATGATCGCCGCCATGTTTGGCGGCCATGCCACCTTTACGCTGTCGGACGAGACCATGGACAAGATGGCCGAGGCCAACAACGGCCTGACCGGCTTCCACATCCATGTGTGCGAGGGCATGAACGACGTGTGGGATTCCCGCCTCAACCGCGGCGGCATCAGCCCCGTCGAGCGCCTGCTGCAGCACAACCTGCTTGGTCCCGACACCATGCTGGGCCACTGCATCCACGTGACGCCTGCCGAGATGGATATCGTCAAGGAGTCCGGCACCTGGCTGGTCAACAACCCCGAATCCAATATGGGCAACGCCGTGGGCTGTGCCCCCGTGCTCGAGTTCTTCCGCCGCGGCATCCCCGTGTGCATGGGTACCGACGCCTACACCCACGATATGCTCGAGAGCCTTAAGGTCTTCCTGATCATTCAGCGCCACAACGCCGCCATGCCCAATGTGGGCTGGTGCGAGGCCATGACGATGCTGTTCGAGAACAACGCCAAGATGGCGAGCAAGTACTTCGATCGCAAGCTTGGCGTGCTCGAGGCCGGCGCCGCTGCCGATGTCATCGTTATGGACTACAAGCCCTTTACGCCGCTGAGCGAGGAGAACATCGACGGCCACATGCTCTTTGGCATGATGGGCAAAAACTGCCGCACCACCATCATCAACGGCCGTGTCCTGTACAAGGATCGCGAGTTCGTTGGCATTGATGAGGACAAGATCAACGCGTGGACCATGGCCGAGTCCAAGAAGCTCTGGAGCACGCTCAACGATCGCGTGTACTAATTACAAGTAGATTCACGCGCGCCGGATGTTTCGCCGCATCCGACGCGCGCATAGGCGGCCTCCGCGGGGTCGCCGGCGCTGTGCTAGCGCTACACCGTATTTGCGCCCGTCGCGCGGTCTCGCCGGGCGTTACAGAGAGGAGCTCACTATGAGCGACATCATGAGGCCGATCCCGTTTTCGCAGCTGATGAACTGGATCATCGAGGAGCACAAGACCCAGGGCGCCGTCTTTGGCGTGCGCAAGATGGTCACGACCAACCAGGAGGGCGCACTTCCCATTTTTGACGAGCGCATCGAGACTCCGTTTGGCCCGGCCGCCGGCCCCAACACGCAGCTTGCCCAGAACATCGTGGCATCCTACGTGGCCGGTGCGCGCTTCTTTGAGCTCAAGACCGTTCAGGTTATGGACGGCGAGGAGCTCTCCAAATGTGTGAACAAGCCCTGCATCGTGGCACAGGACGAGTGCTACAACTGCGAGTGGTCGACCGAGCTCGAGGTTCCGCAGGCATTTGCCGAGTACGTGAAGGCATGGTTTGCCTGTCACCTGATCGCTCGCGAGTACGGCCTGGGAAGCCCGGACGGCTTCGTCTTCAACATGTCCGTGGGTTATGACCTCGAGGGTATTAAGAGCCCCAAGGTCGATGCGTACATTGAGGGCATGAAGGACGCCAGCGGCTCCGAGGTTTGGAACGAGTGTCGCACTTGGGCGCTCGCTAACCTGGACAAGTTTGAGCATGTCGACGCCGCGTTTGTCGAGTCCATCCCGGCGCGCGTCTCAAACTCCATCACCGAGTCCACCCTGCATGGCTGCCCGCCGGCGGAGATCGAGCGCATCGCGACCTATCTGATCGCCGAGAAGGGCCTCAACACCTACATCAAGTGCAACCCCACGCTGCTGGGCTATAAGTTTGCCCGCCAGCGTCTGAACGAGCTGGGCTTTGACTACATCGTCTTCGACGATACGCACTTCCGCGAGGACCTGCAGTGGGCAGACGCCGTGCCGATGTTTGAGCGCCTGATTGCCCTGTGCGCCGAGCGCGGCCTGGAGTTTGGCGTCAAGCTCACCAATACCTTCCCCGTCGACGTGACGAGGGACGAGCTGCCCTCCACCGAGATGTACATGTCGGGCCGTTCGCTGTTCTCGCTGACCATCGAGGCCGCCCGTCGCATTACCGAACAGTTCGATGGCAAGCTGCGTATCAGCTACTCCGGCGGTGCCACGGTCTACAACATCCGCGCCCTGTACGATGCCGGTATTTGGCCCGTCACCCTGGCGACCGACGTGCTCAAGCCCGGTGGCTACGAGCGCTTTAGCCAGATGGCTGGCGAGTTTACCGATCTGGACGGTAAGCCGTTCGCGGGTGTCTCGCTCGAGGCCGTGACCGCGATCCAGGCCGACTCGCTCACCAACCCGCTCTACAAGAAGCCGCTGCGCCCGCTGCCTGACCGCAAGGTCGCCGGCAAGAGCCCGCTTTCCGACTGCTTTACCACGCCGTGCCGCACGAGCTGCCCCATCCAGCAGGATATTCCCGCCTATCTGGCGGCAGTGGATGAGGGCCGCTACGAGGACGCGCTCAACATCATCATCGAACGCAACGCCCTGCCGTTCATTACCGGCACCATCTGCCCGCATCCCTGCGGCCGCGCCTGCGAGCGTGCGTTCTACGAGCCCGAGGGCGCCCAGATCCGCGCCAGCAAGCTCAAGGCCGCCCGCGAGGCCATGACCGCCGTGCTGCCCAAGCTGCGCGCCCAGGCTATCGCCAACGACGGCGAGCACAACGTTGCCGTTATCGGTGGCGGCCCGGCCGGCCTGGCGACGGCGTTCTTCCTGACGCGTGCCGGCGTGCCCGTCACTATCTTTGAGGCCCGTGATTCTCTCGGCGGCGTGGTCCGTCACGTGATTCCCGAGTTCCGCATTGCGAGCGACGATATCTCCCTCGATGCCGAGCTCTGCCTGGCCTTTGGCGCCAAGGTGCAGCTCAACGCTCGCGTGGAGTCCATCGACGAGCTCAAGGCCCAGGGCTTTACCGACGTGGTCGTGGCCACCGGTGCCTGGATGCCCGGCTCTGTGGGCTTGGGCGAGGATGCCGAGCTTGACGTGCTGGAGTTCCTCGAGGCCGCCAAGAAGGGCGATAAACTCGAGCTGGGCGAGGACGTCGTGGTCATTGGCGCCGGCAACACCGCCATGGACGCGGCCCGCGTGGCCAAGCGCTTGGCTGGTGTGAAGAACGTGCGCCTGGTGTATCGCCGCACCAAGAAGCAGATGCCCGCCGACGAGGAAGAGCTCGATCTTGCTCTTGCCGACGGCGTTGAGTTCTGCGAGCTGCTGGCTCCCAAGGCGCTCAACGGCACCGTACTGACCTGCGATGTTATGGAGCTTGGCGAGCCGGATGCAAGCGGCCGTCGTAGCCCCGTCGCCACGGGTGAGACCGTCGAGCTTCCTGCCACCACGGTGATTTGCGCCGTGGGCGAGGGCATCGATGCCAGCCTGTACGATGCCGCGGGCGTCGAGCACGACCGTCGCGGCCGCCTTGCCGCCACCTCCACCGGCGTCGAGGGCGTCTGGGCTGCGGGCGACTGCCGTCGCGGTCCTGCCACCGTGGTCGAGGCCATCGCCGACGCCGCCGAAGTCGCCCGCGCCATCGCCGGCGTGGACTTTAACAAGTACGCCGACTGCAACGAGCAGGCAGGCCGCGAGGGTACCTGCTACGAGCGCAAGGGGTCGCTGTGCCGCGACAAGCGCAACTGCACCAAGACCCGCTGCTTGGGCTGCGGCTCGGTGTGCGAGGTCTGCTGCGACGTGTGCCCCAACCGCGCCAACGTGGCAATTAAGGTGCCGGGCCTGGCCAAGCATCAGGTCGTCCATGTTGACGGCATGTGCAACGAGTGCGGCAACTGCGCCGTGTTCTGTCCCTACCAGGAGGGTCGTCCCTACAAGGACAAGCTCACCCTGTTCTGGAGCGAGGAGGACATGGAGAACTCCGAGAACGAGGGCTTCCTGGCCGTGGATGAGGACCACTTTAAGGTCCGCGTCGCCGGCACGGTCCGTACCGTCTCGGTCGATGCCGTCAACACCGGTCTGCCCGAGGCCGTCCGCCTGACCATCAGGGCCGTGCGCGACAACTATTCGTACCTTCTTAAGAAATAGGCGAGTCTCTTATGGCCAAATCCATTCAACATAACGTGGCCTACGTTGCCTGCGGAGGCGGTTGCGCCTCCGCAGGCGGCGACGCCCGCTGCAGCGAAGGCTGCATTGGCTGTGGCGCCTGCGTTACGGCCTGCCCCCACGGTGCCATCGCACTGGTCGACGGCATCGCCCGCGTGGATCGCTCAAAGTGCACGGGCTGTGGCCTGTGCGGCATGGCGTGCCCGCAGCGCGTGATTGCCTTCGTTCCCGGCTACCAGAACATCCTGGTGCGCTGCAACAATACCGATAAGGGTGCCATTGCGCGCAAGATCTGCGACACGAGCTGCATCGGTTGCGGTATGTGCGCCAAAAAGTGTCCTGTCGGCGCTATCCGCATCGAGGACAACTGCGCCCATATCGACGGCGCGGACTGCCTGTCGTGCGGCATGTGCGCGGTTGTGTGCCCGCATGGCGCCATTCACGATCGCACCGGCATTGCCGCCGGCGTGTAGAAGGGAATCACCATGGCACAGGAATTCACTTTTACCGTTAACGGCGTAGAGCGCACGACGACGCAGAACAAGCCGCTGCTGCGTTATCTGCGCGACGACCTGCACATTCACTCCGCCAAGGACGGCTGCTCCGAAGGTGCTTGCGGCACCTGCACCATCCACGTGGACGGTGCGGCCGTCAAGGCGTGCGTGCTGACCACCGCCCTTGCCGCCGGCCGCAACATTGTGACCGTCGAGGGCCTGCCCGAGGACGTGCGCGAGGCCTTTGTGTACGCCTTTGGCGCCGTGGGCGCCGTACAGTGCGGCTTTTGCATCCCCGGCATGGTCATGGCGGGCGCAGCGCTCATCGCCGAGGACCCCGAGCCCACCGAGGAGCAGATCAAGTACGCCATTCGCGGCAACGTCTGCCGTTGCACGGGCTACAAAAAGATTATCGAGGGCATCTCACTGGCCGCTGCGGTGCTCCGCGGCGAAAAGCAGATCGACGAGGGCCTGGAGCGGGGCGAGGACTACGGCGTGGGCAAGCGCGCCTTTCGTATCGACGTGCGCAAGAAGGTGCTCGGCGAGGGCAAGTATCCCGACGACATCGACGAGCTCGATCAGCCGGGTCTGACCTACGCCAGCGCCGTGCGCTCCAAGTATCCGCGCGCCCGTGTGCTCTCCATCGACACCTCCAAGGCCGAGGCCCTGCCCGGTGTGGTGGGTATTCTGCGCGCCGAGGACGTGCCGGTCAACCAGGTCGGCCACCTTATCCAGGACTGGGATGTCATGATCGCGGCGGGCGATATCACCCGCTGCGTGGGCGATGCCATCGTTTTGGTGGTCGCCGAGGACGAGGCGACGCTCGAGAAGGCCAAGAAGCTCGTAAAGATCGATTACGAGCCGCTGGAGCCCGTGCGCAACATCGCCGAGGCTAAGGCTGCCGACGCCCCGCGCCTGCACGACAGTTTCTTTGCCTTTGGCAACACGGTGGAGCTCAAGGATAACGTGTGCCAGAGCCGCCATGTGACGCGCGGCGACGCCGCTAAGGCGCTGGCAGAGAGCGCGTTTACCGTGACGCAGCGCTTTACCACGCCCTTTACCGAGCATGCCTTCTTGGAGCCCGAGTGCGCCGTCGCCTTTCCGTACAAGAACGGCGTCAAGGTGCAGTCGACCGACCAGGGCGCCTACGATACGCGCAAAGAGTGCGCCCACATGTTTGGCTGGGATAGCGAACCCGAGCGCGTGGTCGTCGAGACCATGCTCGTGGGCGGCGGCTTTGGCGGCAAGGAGGACGTTTCGGTCCAGCACCTGGCCGCGCTTGCTGCCTATAAGTTCCAGCGTCCTGTGAAGTGCAAGCTCACGCGCGCCGAGTCGCTTGCGTTCCATCCCAAGCGCCACGCCATGGACGGCACCTTTACGCTGGGCTGCGACGCCGAGGGCAACTTTACCGGCCTGGACTGCGAGATCAACTTTGATACCGGCGCCTACGCATCGCTGTGCGGCCCGGTGCTCGAGCGCGCCTGCACGCACGCCGTCGGCCCCTACAAGTACCAGAACACCGACATCCGCGGCTTTGGCTACTACACCAACAACCCGCCTGCCGGCGCATACCGAGGCTTTGGTGTTTGCCAGTCCGAGTTTGCGCTCGAGAGCCTGATCGACCTGCTTGCCGAGAAGGTCGGCTTGGATCCGTGGGAGATTCGTTACCGTAATGCCATCGAGCCGGGCGAGGTTTTGCCCAACGGCCAGATCGCCGATTGCTCCACGGCGCTTAAGGAGACGCTGCTCGAGGTCAAAGATGCCTACTATGCGCATCCCGGACACGCCGGTATCGCCTGCGCCATGAAGAATGCCGGCGTGGGCGTGGGCCTGCCCGATGCCGGCCGCTGCAAGATTCGCGTCGAGAACGGCGTGGCCGTGGTCTATGCTGCCACGTCCGACATCGGCCAGGGCTGCAACACCGTCTTTTTGCAGGACGTTGCCGAGGCATGCGGTCTGCCGCTTCGCTGCATTGCCAACGGCGAGTGCTCCACCGAGAACGCTCCCGACTCCGGCACCACGTCTGGCTCGCGTCAGACGGTCGTGACCGGTGAGGCCGTGCGCGGCGCCGCCTTCCTGCTGCGCGATGCCATGCTTGGCATCGAGGCCGGCGAGCCCGCGCCCGCCGCTCCCGTGAGCGCACATGGCGACGGCGTCAAGATCGAGTACGACGACGGTCGCGCCTATCAGCTGCGCACACAGGAACTCGTCGCCGGCCAGGGTATGCATCCTCAGGATCCCGCGGCCGCCATCAAGGCGCTCGAGGGATGCGAGTTTAGCTACGTGTACCTGGAACCGACCGACAAGCTGGGCGCCGACGTGCCCAACCCCAAGAGCCACATCTGCTACGGCTTTGCCACACATGTGGTCATTCTGGATGATGACGGCCGCGTGAGCGAGGTCTATGCCGCGCACGATTCCGGCAAGGTGGTCAACCCCATCTCCATTCAGGGTCAGATCGAAGGCGGCGTGCTCATGGGTATGGGCTATGCGCTTACCGAGGATTGGCCGCTCAAGGACTGCGTGCCCCAGGCAAAGTACGGTACGCTCGGGCTGTTCCGTGCGCCCGAGATTCCGGATATCCACGCCATCTACGTGGAGAAGGACGAGCTGCTGCCCGTGGCATACGGCGGCAAGGGCATTGGCGAAATCGCAACGATTCCCACGGCGCCCGCCGTGCAGAACGCCTACCGCGCGTTTGACGGCAAACTGCGTCCGGATCTGCCCATGGTGGATACGCCCTACAGCCGCGCCCGTCACCGCGGCTAGGGTGGGGCGCGGACAGTTATTGCAGACGAGCTGTTTGCGCTCAACGCCAACTGCGTATGCTGCGCCATTGGCCCCGGCTCCATCGCGAGCCGGGGCCTTTTGTTTGGAGCGCCTCCGCATGCGGAAGCTGCGTCCCAGAATTGGCGCTCAGAATGGGATGCGATTTCCTTTTTGGGTCCTCGGTGGAAACTATGTCCCGGAAACCAGCCCCGGAGTGGGATGCGCTTTCCGGACCAGTCCTCAAACGGAAGCTGTGTTCCTGAATCAGGTCTCGGAGTGGGACGCGCTTTCCGCTTGTCGTTTGTTTGGAAACTGCGTCCCAGTTTGAGCCTCTATTCCGGGGTGCAGTTTCCGCTGGGCGCTTCATCCGGAAAGTCTGTCCCGTTCTGAGGTCTGATTCTGGGATGCGGTTTCCGCTAGGCCCGCCATCCGGAAAGTGCATCCCATTTTGAGCACTCAATCTGGGACATGGTTTCCGCTGGCGCTGCCAACCGGAAAGTGTGTCTCGGTTTGGCAGGCAGGCGGGCATAAGCTCAGCAGCCTCTACAGCTCTACTTCGTTGAGCCATGTCGGCAGCGCGGTCTGCCGGATGCCTGCCGTCTGCAGCTTTTTGCCGAGCATTCCTGCCGAGCGGACTTCATTCATGGTAAAGCGCAGCAGAGGGTGACCGTAGAGCGACAGGTGCGCCTCGCGCTGTCGTTCGGCGACGAGCGCCTCGGCGGTGGTGCGTCCGGCCAGCATGGCCTGGTCGGTATATTTGACGAACCCGTCGAGTTCTCCCAACGTGAGCTCCCGCGCCTGGCGCTCCCAGGCAAAGTCCGTTCGCATGGTCTCGGTCGAATCAAAGGGGTCCGTCAACTCGTATTGAAGCCAGTCGGGCGCAAAGCCCGTCTCGATCATGACGGCTCGGGCGGCCGATTCCCCGCCGCTCTCGGCGCGGGCGTCGGCATATCGAAGCGTTGTGAGGGCGGTGCGAATCGCGCGACCATTGCGGGCAGTCGCTCGTTGCTCGACGGCCTCCATCAACTGCTCTCGCGCAAGGCCGAGTTTTGAGATCGACGAATCGGCAATGGGCATACCGTCGGCAAAACCAGTTTGCAGCAGGCAATCTGTGACCGTTTGGATGGGCGTCGTTACCGATATGCCGGATAGACGGATTGCTCCCGCCGGCTCAATCTGGTGCCGCTGAATATGCGCGCCCGGACGAGCCGACGGCTTTGTCGAGCTGCAGACATGCACGACGTTCAAGTGCCGCCACGAGACCTCGAGCCCCAGCAGGCAAGCTGCCGAAAACGAGCAGAACGTCCAATCGGGGTGGGTGACCGCAAGGGCGCGGATGATTTCGCAATGACGCTGCGCACGGTTGAGTTCATCCCAGTGCATTTTGCGCGCGAACAGTCCCGGCATGGGGGAGACGACCGCGCTGCCGGTGCGCCGAAGGAGTGCTTTTCGGATTGCCGTGCTCGGGGGAATCAGACAGCGTCCCTCTTGTTCGGCTTGAGTGAGCAGTTGGTCGATGAGTTGGTCATTGCAATGGGTCATGAGCTACCGCCTCCTTTTGGGTAGCAAAAACGTATCAGCCGCAACTTGCCGCTCAGCTGACCAAAAGCTGACCAAAATCTAACCATGCAGGTAGATGGCCTGTTTTCGGCGACATTTTTACATCCGAATCGGTGGGAGGTAATCGGCGACCTTGAACGGTAGCTAGATATGAAGCCTTGGTAAGTTTCGGGACGTGTACTTTTTTGAAAAATGGTTATCTATCTGCTATTTTGCAGCTCTGGATTGCGCGTTTGAGGACGTGTGATATGAGCGGCTGATCATCGTCTTGTATCTGCGGAAACTGTGTCCCGGATTCGACGCTCAGAATGGGATGCATTTTCCGGTAGAAGCTTCAGCGGAAAGTGCATCCCAGAATTCAGGCTCAGAACGGGATGCGCTTTCCGAATGGCATGCTTGGCGGAAACTACGGCCCAGTTTTTAGCTCCAGAACGGGATGCATTTTCCGGAACGGTCCACGTGCGATGGTGTACCGCCCCTTTTGCGTGCGCCGCTTGTCGAATTACGTTATAGCTAGCTATATTATAGGAGGGTATAATATAGCTAGCTATAACGTAAAGGAAGGATGGACCCATGTTTATCGGTAGAACGGCGGAAATGTCCGAGCTCAATCGACTGTATGGCACGGGCTCCTTTGAGATGCCTGTGATTTACGGCCGCCGTCGCGTGGGTAAAACGCGCCTTATCACAGAGTTCATCCAAGGCAAGAAGGCTATTTACTTTCAGGCTCGTCGTACCAATGCAGTGGCAAACCTGCACGGCTTTAGCCAGGCGATACTTGCAGGCTCGGTTGGTGCTGCAGACGTGTCATTCCGTAGTTTTGACGAAGCGTTCGATGCATTGGCCACCATGGCTCGCACGGAGCGTTTGATTGTCGTGATTGACGAGTATCCCTATCTCGCCCAATCGAATCCCGAGATCAGCTCGTTGCTGCAAGACAAGATCGATCACTTGTACAAAGAGACCAAGCTCATGCTTATCCTGTGCGGGTCGTCGCTTTCGTTCATGGAAGAGCAGGTGCTGGGCTACGAGAGCCCGCTATACGGTAGGCGTACGGCTCAGTTTAAGATCATGCCGCTCGATTTTACGACGACCCTCGGCCTGTGGCAGAGCATGAGTCGCGAAGACGCTGCGGTTTGCTATGGCATGACAGGCGGCATTCCTGCATATATCGAGAAAGTCGATCCTGCCGCACCGCTCAAGGACAACATCAAACGTCTTTTTCTTACTCCTACGGGCTATCTCTTTGAGGAGCCGAGTAACCTGCTATTGCAAGAGTGCCGCAATCCCGGGCAATATGATGCAATCGTGCAAGCAATTGCTGAGGGGCGCTCGAAGATCTCGGAGATTGCGAGCTCTACGGGAATCCCTGCGAGCAACGTAAAGAGCTATGTGGATAAGCTGGCGTCGCTTGGGATTGTCGAGCGAGAGCTGCCCCTAAACGAGACGAGCAATAAGCGAGCTGTGTATCTGCTGAGTGACCAGATGTTTAGGTTCTGGTACAAATTTGTTCCGCAGAACATCGGGCTGATTCAAAACGATATGGCCGAGATTGCGTATAAGCGCATTGAGCCGCACGTATCGGATTACATGGGTACGGTCTTTGAGCTTATATGCAGACAATACGTGTACGAACTCGCGCGCGCGGGCCAGCTCGATGTGGTTCCGGCGAGCGTCGGGCGCTGGTGGGGGACGGATAATCGCACGCATACGCAGGAAGAAATCGACTTGATTGTTGACGATGGCGAGGGCACTGCACTGTTTGCGGAGTGCAAATGGCGCAATGAACCGGTGGGCGAAGACGTGCTGCAAAAGCTCGTGCACCGAAGCGAGCTCTTTAGGAGGCAGCACAAAAGCTATGCGATCTTCTCGAAGCGCGGCTTTACGCAGGGATGTCGGGATGCCGCGGAGAGTAGGGGAGACGTCAAGCTGATTTCGTTTGCCGAGATGTGAGGGCGGGGTAGCTCTGCTCGAGGGCAAGAGCCTGTCCTCGAATTGCTGGAAAAGGGCCCCTTCTTTTGTCGTGTTGGCTGTCGGCGGAATGCCGGCGGAAAGCGTGTCCCAGATTTCGGCCCCAGGGTGGGATGCCGTTTCTGGATCGGTCCTCAGGCGGAAACTACGACCCGGAATTTGGCTCCAAAACGGGATACGCTTTCCCGGTGGCATCTCTAGCGGAAACTGCATCCCGGAATGAGCTCTCGGAACGGGGCACGCTTTCCCATTGGGGCTTCAAACGGAAACCGTGTCTCGGAATTTGGCCCCAGAGTGGGATGCGCTTTCCTAGTGGGCCTCCAAGCGGAAACTGCGTCCCAGAATTCGGCTCCAGAACGGGATACGTTTTCCGGCAGGGGCCTCAAGTGGAAGCCGCATCCCAGAATCCGCAATGGCATCGAAGCGCAATTTATGTCCGCACGGGCGGCTATGTTTACTGCAACGTAGTCATTCGTGGAAAGGACGGATGCCATGGCAACGGATAAGACCGGCCATCGGAACCGGCGAAGATGATCGACTCGCCGCCCTTCGGGGCCTTCATCTCCCCCTTGGCCACGAGCTGCCGGCGCTGCCCGCGGATACGCTCCAGCAGGACGCCGGCGGGCTCGTCTGCGGGGTCCTGCGGCACGAGCCCTCCCCGCACCGCCAGCTGCAGCACCGACTTCCGCAGGCGGCCGGGCAGCGCGGCGTCGAGCGCCTCGCGGGCGTCCTCGAGCTCGCCGTACTCCTCGACCAGGGGCATGAGCTCGTTCACCCGCTCTACGATGCGGCGCTGCTCAGCGAGGGGCGGGAGGGGGACGAAGATTAGCCCCATTTTGGCCTGGTTCATCTTCGGTTGAGCGGTCCCAGTTACATATGGCGCAAGGCTAATCGAATTGATATATAGGGCGATGTACTCAAGGTAGCTCTCGCTTATTCCGTCCAAAACATGCGCATGGTTATTGACCCAATATTTTCCTCGAGCCATAAAGGCGATTGGCTTTGAACGAGTAAGAAGGTTTGCGCCGTCTTCACCGATGAGCAGCAGAGGCTTGTCAAACAAATAACTGTCAACCTTGTCAATTACGCCAGAGGCACCGTAGTAGTCGTATATCTTGTCCAGCTTCTCTCGGTCAGCAACCGAAACTGGAACTCTCTCTGCATCACGATTGAACAAAGCGCTCTCCAACCGCCCCCAAGCCCACCCTTCAGGTAACTCCTCAAACGGCACCTCATCCGCAATGCACTCATTGCTCAGTACGCGACCCTTAGCGTCCACCCTCTTCTCATAGGGGGAGCCATCGGAACCGCTCAGATGTTCAATTGTGTTCGCAATAAGCGTTGTAAAATCTAACGATATGAGCATCCCTGTTGCTTCAGTGCTTCGATGCTCTCGTCTTTAGCGCCCTCCGCTCAGTGGAGGACTGACTGCAAGCGGCGTAAACAAGAAGAGGGAGCAAGCACAAATGAAAGCAACCGAGGCAAATCTACTCGACCTTATGGGCGTGGCGAAGATGCAGTTCGTCATTCCCGTGTACCAGCGAGTTTACTCGTGGAGTGTAAAAGAGTGCGAGGTGCTTTGGGATGACGTCATGCGAGCGGGTCGTGATGGCGTATCGCATTTCGTGGGGTCAATGCTTTATATCCCCGAGTCCGAGAGTTCTGCCACGAGTATTTCGCGCGTGCTTCTAATCGACGGGCAGCAGCGCATGACGACGTTTTCGTTGATGATCGCTGCCTTGGCTGACTATCTAGAGAACAACCCCGACAAGGCCGGCTTCCTTGGCGATCTAAAGATTTCGGCTTTGCGGAAGAACTATCTCTTTAACGATGATGACTACAACGGCTTGGCGCGCTACAAGCTGGTGCTCTCGCAGGACGATAAGGAGACGCTGTTCTCCATCGTATCCGGGTCTCCCGTGCCGGATGAAAAATCGGATCGCATTGTCGAGAATCATGCGTTCTTCCGCGAAAAGATGCGCGGGAAATCATTCGATCCGGCAAGGCTTTGGGCAGGGCTAAACCGTGTGCAGGTCATCGACACTAAGCTCACCGCTGGCGTTGATAATGCCCAGCTCATATTTGAGTCCATGAACTCCAAGGGCAAGCCGCTCACGCCCATTGACCTCATCCGTAACTACGTTCTTATGTCGCTTCCCAACGACGAACAGACCAAGCTTTACGAGGGTTACTGGCATCCACTCGAGCACTTGTTCGGAAAAGGCGGCGAGGACGAGTTCAATGCATTTATCTGGTACTGGCTGTGGCTTAAAGTTTCCAATAGGATGCCGAAGGAGAAGGAGGCCTACTACGAGTTTAAGCGCTATTTCGCCGACGACTACGATGGTGACACCGAGGGCCTGCTTAAGGAGCTGCGCGGGTATGCACATAGATACGCCAGCCTGTTCCTTGATAAGGAGAAGGATGACGGACTGCGCCGAGTGTTCGGCAGAATCGTAAGCCTCGACGTGAAGCAGATAAGGCCCCTCTTAATGTTGCTTTACTCGGTTTACGAGGGGAATGGGTTAAGCCGCAATGCGTTTCTACGTATCTGCGAGACTATCGAGTCGTTTCTGTTCAGGCGAGCGGTTTGCGGCAGACTTACCACGGGCCTAAATAATTTCTTTGCCGGCATGTATCGCAATCTCGAGCAGCAGGACGATATAGAGGAGTACGTTACGGCGATGCTCCTTATCCATGGCAGTGGCATGACCGCGTACTTCCCGACAGACGAGCATTTTGTCGAGGAGTTTAAGACGCGTGACTGTTACAACCGCTTCTCTAAAAAGCGCTATTACCTGGAGCGCATGGAGAACTGGCACCACCCGAAGGAGCCCATCTCGGCTGACGATTACCAAATCGAGCATGTCATGCCTCAGACGATTGATGATGTGCACGGCTGGAAGGAATCGCTTGGCGAGAACTGGGAAGACACCCACGACAGGCTGTGCAACAACTTGGGAAATCTTACGCTGACGGGCTACAACCAGGAGTACTCAAACCGGTCGTTCTCGGACAAGCTCAATCTGCCTGACGTCGGATTTAAGTGCAGCCCGCTCTACCTAAACAAGTCGATCGCCTCGCATGAAAAATGGGGCGAGGAGGAGATTAGGCAGCGCGCGGACGAGCTGGCGAAAGAGGCGTGCGAGATATGGAAGTACCCCGATCTTCCGGCAGGTGTCGTCGACAAGTATCGCTCCTCTCGTGGGGAGTCTGACGAGGCTCCTGTCTGGACTCTGCAGGAGAATCACCCTACTTTTGCTGAAGGCGGACTCAACCAGAAGCTTTTCGATGAGGTATGCGAGTCCGTTCTGAGTGGTAACCCTTCGTGGGAGTCCTATATAGCCAAGTACTATGTAGGCTTCAGGTCGGGCAAGCGAAAATTGCATGCCGTGCTGGAAGGCAGGACCAGCAACGGTGGTTGGATTGCCGTCGGCCTGGCAAAGAGTGTGGACGAGCTGATTGACCCGGAGGCCATGTGTCAGGACAAGCGCACGCAGGGCGGATTTGGCCCGGGATTGCCCACTTACGTTGCGCTTCGGAATGCCGATGATATTCCTGCGGTGCTCGATCTCATAAAGCAGTGCTAGACAAGGGCCGGGAATCTAATTCCCGGCCCTGGCCAGCGCGGAATTGCCGATGGCTTTTCTGCCCGCCTACACCTCCGAGATCCCGCGCGCGGCACTCAACAGCTCGTACTCCCTCTGGCTCCACTGGGACAGCTTGGCAGCCTCGACGGCGTCGCGGCACAGATCCAGAAACACCTCGGCGCCCTCGCAGATGCACTCGCGGGCAAAGGTGCCCGATCCGTCCGCAACGCACGCGCCGTCGGCGAAGAGTATCCAGCTAGACGGCTCGCGCGAGTCATCTCCGAGCAGCTTGATCTGCAGTACGTGCAGGTCGCCGGCAACGCAGAGCTCTTCCTCGAGCTTCTGTACCGTAAAGCGCATCTGGTGGGAGAGGCTGCTCTTGACCATGGCCGAGGCATAGCCGCTCGGCTCGTCCAGAAGATGCATTTGTTTTGGCTTGGCTGCCAGGTTGTGGAAATTGCGCTCGCTGCGCACGGAGAAATTGTCCATACGGACTCCTTTCATCGATGTTGGCAGGGCCACCGTGCCTCTTGGCCGGTTGGCGTCGGGATCGTGGAGCCAACTCTCTACCCCGACTCTGGATAAAACGCGCCCACTCCTTGCGGGCACGATGGAGTCTATCAGCGCGCGCGGACAGAAATCAAGCGCCGCCTGCGAAATGACGTGCAAGCGACGCTTGATTGCGCGGCGAATATTCGGCCTGTATTCGGATAAGTGTCGAAATCGGCCGTAAGAAAGTACGGAAAAGTGTCGGAATCGGCACCTCAAAAGTACGGAAAAGTGTCGAATCTGACGGTCTCAACATTCGGAAAAGTGTAACCGGATAACAAAACAGCACGTAGAAGCTGGTGCTACATATGGACGTTTCAGCCGCCCTCAGCCCTCGCTACTTGTCCCCGTCGTTGGGGTCGCCCTTGAGGGTGTTGGTGTCCAGGTACTGGCTGTCGTCCTCTTTTTGCTGCGTTGCCGATTCGGACTCGACGGGGCTGCGGAACAGTTGGAATCCCTCAAACGCAATGACGCCAAGTAGCACCACGACGATCGCTATAAAGATAATCTTTGCTACTGGATTGAAATCCAAAAAGCGCGGCGCCTCTTCCGCGGGGTAGTAGTCGCCATAATAATCGTCGTTGTCAGTGTGGCTGTCGGTGTATGAGGATGTGGGTATAGCTTGTGCATGGTCGTCCGGCTCGTATTCGGAGGCGGACGCGGCGACAAGCGGATTTACCGGCTCGCCGAGCGTCGGCGCGCCTGCAGATGTTTCGTCCAGATCGGCATCAGCCCAGGAATCGAAGGCAAGCTGACGGGTCGCAAAGTCGTCGAGATCTGCAATGGGCGGTTCGGGCGCAAGATGCTGCGCCGCGGCGATAAACGATGCCGTCTCGGAGGGATCGCCTGCCGAATGGGTTCCGTCGCCCATGAGCTCGTCGGCGGTCCAGGGGCGGTCGCTCATCACGTCGTCGAGGCCCAACGCAAACAGATCGTCTTCGCCCTCGTCAAACGCGCGTTTCGCATGCCTGGCGGCAGAAGCGAAGCCTCCGCGGTCGTTGCGCGATGCGTTGTTCGACCCCATCTTGTTCCATCCTTTCGAACTGTCTATCTCATCGATTATATGGAACTCGCCTTGCGGCCGAGTCTTGGATTCGTACATTTTGGAACTCACGCCCAAAAGGGGAGGGGTGATCTGGCCGAGTTGCCTACTTATCGCCGGCGGCAGCCTTTGCCTCGTTGAGGTAGCTATAGAAGCTGTACTTAGAGATGCCAAAGAACTCGCAGGCACGCTCGCTCGACTTGGAAATGAGGAAGGCGCCGCGACGGTCGAGGTAGCCAATGGCGCGAATGCGCTCATCTTTGGTCATAAGGGCTGCGGGCTTGCCCACGTATTGCTCGCACTCGCGCAGCAGATCTTCGAGCAAGTCGCCGATGGTTTTGGTAATGGGCTCGGGTTCGGTGTAGCCCGTGGAGCCGGTGCCGGTAAAGGCATCGAGCGAGCGCTCAAAAGCCTTCATGAGCGTAATGTCAAAGTTAATGCCCAAAATGCCGACGGGCTTGCCCTCGTCGTTGCGGATAAAGATGGTCGAGGACTTAAGCAGCTTGCCATCGGCGGTTTTGGTGAGGTATGGCTCGCGGTCGTGCAGGTCGGTGGTGTCCTCGTGCATGGACTCAAACACAATATGGCTGGGACCGTCACCCAGCTTGCGCCCGCTTACATGGCCGTTTTCGATCACTACGATGGAGTGGTCCACGTCCTCGGTCTCCAGGTCGTGGACGACGACTTCGCAGTTGGGGCCAAACTGGAGCGCCAAGCCGTGTGCAAGGCGCTTGTAAAACTCAATCTGTGCGGGGGTCATGGGTGCCTTCCTAAAAATTAGTTTGGGCACACTTTGCCATAAACCCCACTTGTTCGCAAATAACGAAAGCGTCGCTGCGTTATGTAACCGTTCGTCGGCGAAAAGGTACCGATTACGGCAACAAACAATTTGTTAGGTTTACCAATCAAAAAGTGTGATAGAACATTGCTAACAAACTTTTTGTTTGGCATCCACATAAAAGTTCAGTCACATGAATGGGAATGGGCTGAAACGCGTATGCGGGGGCCGGCAAGAGAGGACTTAAGGAGTTCACCGTATGGCCGATAAGATCCAGTGGGCGGGCAACACGATGCCCAAGAGCGATGACAAGCACTTGGGAATCATGAGCCTCGACCACGTGAAGAAGGCCCGCGCCTTCCACCAGTCGTTCCCCCAGTACACCGTCACTCCGCTTGCCCGCCTGGACGGTCAGGCCGCGCGCCTGGGCCTGTCCAATCTGTGCGTCAAGGACGAGAGCTATCGCTTTGGCCTTAATGCCTTTAAGGTCCTGGGCGGTTCGTTTGCCATGGCCAACTACATTGCCGACGAGACCGGCAAGGACGTTGCCGAGTGCACCTTCGATTACCTGACCTCCGATCAGCTTGCCAAGGACTTTGGCCAGGCCACCTTCTTTACCGCCACCGACGGCAACCATGGCCGCGGCGTGGCATGGGCTGCCAACAAGTTGGGCCAGAAGGCCGTCGTGCACATGCCCAAGGGTTCCACCAAGCCCCGCTTTGATAACATCGCCGCCGAGGGCGCCACGGTGACCATCGAAGAGGTCAACTACGACGAGTGCGTGCGCATGGCCGCCGCCGAGGCCGACGCCTGCGAGCGCGGCGTCATCGTTCAGGACACCGCCTGGGAGGGCTACGAGAAGATCCCGTCCTGGATTATGGAGGGCTACGGCACCATGGCTTCCGAGGCTGCCGAGCAGCTGCGCGAGATGGCCATCAACCGCCCGACGCACGTCTTTGTCCAGGCTGGCGTAGGCTCGCTGGCCGGCGCCGTGGTGGGCTACTTTACCAACCTGTATCCCGATAACCCGCCGACCTTTGTTGTGGTCGAGTGCGCGCCTGCCGCCTGCCTGTACAAGGGCGCTGCCGCCGGCGATGGCGATCCGCGCATCGTGGACGGCGACATGCCCTCCATCATGGCCGGCCTGTGCTGCGGCGAGCCCAACATCCTGGGCTGGGATATCCTGCGCAACCACGCCACCGCTTTCGTGTCCTGCCCCGACTGGGTCACCGCTCGCGGCATGCGCACCCTGGGCGCTCCCGAGAAGGGCGACCCGCGCGTCATCTCCGGCGAGTCCGGAGCTGTGACCACCGGCCTGGTCGAGACCCTCATGCTCGACCCCGAGTACGCCGAGCTCAAGGAGCTCATCGGCCTGGACAAGACGAGCTCCGTGCTCTGCTTCTCTACGGAAGGCGACACGGATCCGGATCAGTACCGTCGCATCGTCTGGGAGGGCGAGTACCCCACCTGCTAGCAGGACGACCTGTCCGGGTGGCGGAGCATATGTTTACTCCGCTGCTCGAACAGTCCTGCGCAAGACGGAAAGCACATTAAGTGCTTTCCTTTGCGTGCGGAACTCGCGACGGAGCAAACATATGCTCCGCCACCCTTCGTTGACTTGCTTGCCGGGTACTCGACCTCACGCTGCTTGGCACAAGTGATCTATCTGAAATATCTACCTGTAGGCAAACCCTTGTAGAAAGGTTGACTGTTATGGCTAAAGAACTCGATTTCGACGCTATCAAGGCTGCTGCTGAGTCCCACCGTGCTGATATGACGCGTTTTCTTCGCGCAATGATTAGCCACCCCTCTGAGTCCTGCGAGGAGGGTGAGGTTGTCGCTTGCATCAAGGCCGAGATGGAGAACCTCGGCTATGACGAGGTCAGGGTCGACGGCCTGGGCAACGTCATGGGCTTTATGGGCGAGGGCGACAAGATCATCGCCATCGACTCCCACATCGACACCGTCGGCATCGGCAACATCGAGAACTGGGACGCCGATCCCTATGAGGGCTACGAGACCGACGAGATCATCTACGGTCGCGGCGGCTCCGACCAGGAGGGTGGCATGGCTTCTGCTACCTATGCTGCCAAGATGATGAAGGACATGGGGCTTATCCCCGAGGGCTATAAGATCATGGTCGTCGGTACCGTCCAGGAAGAGGACTGCGACGGCATGTGCTGGCAGTACATCTACAACAAGGACGGCATTAAGCCCGAGTTTGTCATTTCCACCGAGCCCACCGACGGCGGCATCTATCGCGGTCACCGCGGCCGCATGGAGATCCGCGTCGACGTTCACGGCACCTCCTGCCACGGCTCCGCTCCCGACCGCGGCGACAACGCCATCTACAAGATGGCCGACATCATCGCCGACGTTCGCGCCCTCAACAACAACGGCTGCGACGAGTCGACCGACATCAAGGGTCTCGTCAAGATGCTCGACCCCAAGTACAACCCCGAGCACTACGAGGATGCTCGCTTCCTGGGCCGCGGCACCTGCACCGTCAGCCAGATTTTCTACACCAGCCCCAGCCGCTGCGCTGTCGCTGACTCCTGCGCCATCTCCATCGACCGTCGTATGACCGCCGGTGAGACCTGGGAGTCCTGCCTGGACGAGATCCGCAACCTGCCGGCCGCCAAGAAGTACGGCGACGACGTGAAGGTCTCCATGTACATGTACGACCGTCCGTCCTGGACCGGCGAGGTCTACGAGACCGAGGCTTACTTCCCCACGTGGATCAACAAGGAGACCGCTCCGCACGTCAAGGCCCTCGTCGACGCCCACAAGGCCATGTTTGGTGACGAGCGCATCGGCTGCGAGTCCAGCATGGACAAGCGCACCGGTCGCCCGCTGTGCGACAAGTGGACCTTCTCCACGAACTGCGTTTCCATCCAGGGTCGTTACGGCATCCCCTGCGTGGGCTTTGGCCCGGGTGCCGAGTCTCAGGCTCACGCTCCCAACGAGGTCACCTACAAGGACGACCTGGTCACCGCTGCCGCCATGTACGTGGCTGCCCTGAACCTCTACGATCCGAGCCAGGCCGATGGCGACGCCACCGTGTTCCGCGCCGGTTTGACCAACAACAAGATCGATTAGTCCCATTCCTCGATCTTGTTGAGCCGGGGGCCGCTCGTGTCCCCGGCACCCCCTGTTGACTTGGGGCCCGCGGTCGTTATCTCCCATGCTTCCTCAACGGTGGCGGGTCCTCGTCATGGTGCTCTGCATGTTCTAGCCACACGCGCATGCTGGAGCACGTCTACTCATTGCGATCGTTTCATCTTTAGAAAGGATATTTCCATGGACGCTAAGTTTACCGAGCTCGTCGAGCAGCTGAACGGCCTCGATTTTAAGGGTATGTACGGCAGCGACTTCCTGCACACCTGGGACAAGACCACCGATGAGCTCAAGGCTCTCTACATCGTCGCCGACGCCCTGCGCGAGCTGCGTGAGAATAACGTTTCGTCCAAGATCTTCGACTCCGGTCTTGCCGTCTCGCTGTTCCGCGACAATTCCACCCGTACACGCTTCTCCTTCTCTAAGGCCGCCAACCTGCTCGGCCTTGAGCTGCAGGACCTGGACGAGAAGAAGTCCCAGATCGCCCACGGCGAGACCGTCCGCGAGACCGCTACCATGATCTCCTTCATGGCCGATGTCATCGGTATCCGCGACGACATGTACATCGGCAAGGGCGACGCCTACATGGCCGAGGTCTCCGAGTCTGTCCAGCAGGCCTACGAGGACGGCGTTCTGGATCACCGCCCCACGCTCATCTCCCTGCAGTCCGATTCCGACCACCCCACGCAGTCCTCTGCCGACATGCTCTACCTCATCAACGAGTTTGGCGGTCTCGAGAACCTCAAGGGCAAGAAGGTTGCCGTCACCTGGGCCTATTCGCCCTCTTACGGCAAGCCGCTGTCCTGCCCGCAGTCGCTGATCAGCCTGCTGCCCCGCTTTGGTATGGACGTCACCCTGGCTCACCCCGAGGGCTACGACCTCATGCCCGAGGTCGTCGAGCGCGCCCGCGGCTATGCCGCCGAGTCCGGCACCACCTTTAAGCAGGTCAACACCATGGCCGAGGCCTTCGAGGGCGCCGACATCGTGATCCCCAAGAGCTGGGCTCCGTTTGCCGCCATGGAGAAGCGCACCAACCTGTACGCCGAGGGCGACGACGCCGGCATCGCCGCGCTCGAGAAGGAGCTGCTCGCTCAGAACGCCACTCATCAGGATTGGTGCTCCACGACCGAGCTCATGGAGAAGACTGCCAACGGCCAGGACACCATCTTTATGCACCCGCTGCCCGCCGACATCTCCGGTGTCTCCTGCGAGCACGGCGAGGTTAACGCCGACGTCTTCGACATGCACCGCGTGGGCATGTACAAGGAGGCCAGCTACAAGCCGTATGCCATCGCTGCCATGATGTTCCTGCAGAAGGTTGCCGATCCCGTCGCTACCCTCAAGGCCCTCGACGAGCGCAACACCGCCCGTTGGTTCCAGGCCTAAAGCTGGGCTGAGAAATGGCTAAGCGTATCGTTGTCGCCCTGGGCGGAAACGCCCTCGGCGCTAACCTTCCCGAACAGATGGAGGCCGTCAAGACGACTTCCAAGGCTATCGTCGACCTGATTGAGGAGGGCAACGAGGTCGTCGTCGTGCATGGCAACGGCCCCCAGGTGGGCATGATCGCCAACGCGATGGCCGAGCTCACGCGCTCTAACCCTCAGAAGTACATTCCCTGCCCGCTGTCCGTTTGCGGCGCCATGAGCCAAGGCTACATTGGCTATGACCTGCAAAACGCCCTGCGCGAGGAAATGCTCGACCGCAATATCGACAAGGGTGTCGCCACCGTGCTCACCCAGGTCGAGGTTGCGGCGGACGATCCGGCCTTTGCCGACCCGGTCAAGCCGATTGGTCCGTGGATGAGCGAGGCCGAGGCCAAGGAGCTGGAGGCCGACCGCGGCTATCAGTTCATCCACGACGAGAAGCAGGGCTTCCGTCGCGTGGTTGCCTCGCCCAAGCCCGTGAATATCGTCGAGCTCGACACCATCAAGTCGCTCGTCGAGTCCAACCACGTGGTGATTTCCTGCGGCGGTGGCGGCATTCCCGTCACCAAGGCCCAGGGCAACCACCTTAAGGGCGCTGCCGCCGTCATCGATAAGGACTTTGCGGCAGAGAAGCTCGCCGAGCAGCTCGACGCCGATGCCCTGATTATCCTGACGGCCGTGGAGAAGGTTGCCATTGGCTTTGGCACCGACCACGAGCAGTGGCTCGACACGCTGACCGCGGCTGACGTAAAGCGTCTGTCCGAGGCCAACGAGTTCGGTCGTGGCTCCATGCTGCCCAAGGTCCAGGCCGCCTCGACGTTTGCCGAGAGCAAGCCGGGCCGCACGGCGCTCATCACGCTGCTCGAGAAGGCGCGTGACGGTCTTGCCGGCAAGACCGGTACCACGTTTACCGGCGACGCTGAGTAGGCATATCTGCACCATTGAGGAGGGTGCCCTGCGTCGCGGGGTGCCCTCCTTTGTGCTATGGAGAGCCAAGGGTCGTTCGCTGGAAAACGAGTGCGTGCCTGTTCCGACGGAGTGTGAGCTTGGTATGGTGGGTATAGCAACTTTGGTGTCTAAAGCAGCCAGGGGAGGTTTGCGGAGATGAAACTTGGTTGCGTCATTATGGCTTCGGGCGAGGGCAAGCGGTTTGGCTCTAACAAGATGCTTGCCGATATCTATGGCGAGCCGCTGATTGCCCGGACCATCGATTCGGTTCCCCGGGGCTTTGACGTTGTGGTTTCGACGCGTTGGCCCGAGGTTGCTCAGATTTGCGAGGACAAGCATTGCCCGTGCGTGCTGCACGATGGCGAGCTGCGCAGCGAAAGCGTCCGTGCGGGCCTTTCGTGGGGAGTCGAACACAACTGGAAAGGTTGCCTCTTTTTGCCGGGCGACCAGCCGCTCGTGAGTTCGGATTCTTTTGAGGCCATGGTTCGCGCGTTTGACGAGCGTGGCCGCAAGCGCCCGGTACGTCTTGCGTGCAACGGTGAGCCTTCGAGCCCGGTGCTCTTTCCGGCGGAACTGTTCGATGCGCTTATGTGTCTTGAGGGCAAGGACGGCGGCGGTTTGATTCTCAAGGACCGCACCGACGTGGTGCTGGTCGAGGCGCGTGCCTACGAGCTGTGGGACGTCGATACCGCCAAGGGACAGCGACGCATAACGGAGCATATCGCGGCCTGCTCGTATTTTGATCGCGTGGCCAACTGTATTAATCAATAAGGAGCAACATGATCATCATCAAATACGGCGCACTCGTGACGCCCCAGGGGCTTCGCCGCGCCGATCTTGCCATGGAGGGCGACAAGATCGTGCGGATCGCCGCGGCGATTGAACCGGCCGAGGGCGATACCGTCCAGGACGCCACCGACTGTTGGGTTTTCCCCGGCTTTATCGACGGCCACACGCACATGCAGTGCTGGACTGGTATGGATTGGACGGCCGATAGCTTTGAGACCGGTACACGCGCGGCTGCCTGCGGCGGTACGACGACCATCGTGGACTACGCGACGGCCGACCGCGGCGTGACCATGCCCGATGCCTTGGCCGAGTGGCATCATCGCGCCGACGGCACCTGCACGGCAAACTACGCTTTTCATATGGCGCTCGCCGAGTGGAATGAGCGCAACCGCGCCGATCTTTCGGCCATGCGCGAGGCGGGCGTATCGTCGTTCAAGACCTACTTTGCCTACGATCATTTGCGCCTGGACGATGCCGAGACACTCGAGGTGCTCGAGGAGCTCAAGCGCGTGGGCGGTATCCTGTGCGTGCATTGCGAGAACGGCACGTTGGTGAATGAGCTGCAGAAGCGCGTGTTTGAGCAGGGTATCCACGGGCCCGAGGGGCATGCGCTCAGCCGTCCGGATGTGTGCGAGGCCGAGGCAGTGAGCCGTCTGCTGTATCTGGCGCACCTGGCCGGCGACGCTCCGGTCAACGTGGTACACCTTTCGACCAAGCTGGGGCTCGAGGCCATTCGCGCTGCCAAGGCGCGCGGGCAGAAGAACATCTATGTCGAGACCTGCCCTCAGTATCTGATGCTCGACGATACTTGCTACTTGGAGCAGGGTGAGGACGGCTTTGCGGGTGCCAAGTATGTGATGAGTCCGCCACTGCGCCATGCCGGTGACCGTGCGGTCTTGCGCGAGGCACTTGTGGCCGGCGAGATCGATACCATCGCCACCGACCACTGCAGCTTTAATCTGCACGGGCAAAAGGACCGCGGGCGCGACGACTTCCGCGCGATTCCCAACGGCGGGCCCGGCGTGGAGCATCGTCCCGTCGCGATTGCCACAAGCTTTGAGGGGCAGCTGGGCCCCGAGGACCTCTGCCGCCTAATGAGCGAGAACCCGGCGCGCGTGTTTGGCATGTACCCGCGCAAGGGATGTCTTGCCGAGGGCTCCGATGCCGATGTGTGCGTGTGGGATCCCCAGGCGCGCTGGACCATTCGCGCGGCGACGCAGCATCAGGCTGTGGACTACACGCCGCTCGAGGGCTTTGAGGCGCATGGCCGCGCCAAGGCCGTTTACGTCAACGGCGTGCTGGTGGCGCGCGATGGCGAGCCCACCGGAGCCCAGCCCGGTCGCTACGTGCCCCGCTAGCAGGGGGTGCCGCCAGGGTAGCTAATTTGGGACGGGGC
>OCVV012865414.1_pt1 | contig 95076 bp, 82 predicted proteins | sample 1539721 | NCBI WGS metagenome assembly OCVV01 (sample SAMN02144230, study PRJEB22623) | gut metagenome | biome: sheep rumen | host: Ovis aries | place: New Zealand
CGGAGAAGGAGGGATTTGAACCCTCGCGCCGCTATTAACGACCTGCACCCTTTCCAGGGGTGTCCCTTCGGCCAGCTTGGGTACTTCTCCGAATCTCTCTGCTTTTTCAAGCAACAATATACGTTTCTCTTAGAAACAAGCGGAGAGGATGGGATTCGAACCCATGTGGCCGTGAAGCCAAACGGTTTTCAAGACCGCCTCGTTATGACCGCTTCGATACCTCTCCAAAGCTGTGAGCAAAACAATCATTTTGTCACGCAAAACCTATTTTAACAGACACTAATATCCGTGTCAATCAGATTTTAAAATAAATTCCCTCCCGATCATACGGGAGGGAATCAATAGAATATATAGCCTTCCTGTATTACTTCATCTTTCTTCTGCGGCTCAGTACTACTGCACCTGCCGTTGCTGCTATTCCGGTAAGCAGGAACAATATAGCCACTGTTTCGTTTACGCCGGTCTTAGGAACAGTATCATAATCATCAAGCAGAGGCGCAGTCAGCCATACAACATCCGTATAATCAACAAACTCAATGTCATCATCATCTGTGATCTTAACACGGACAGCAGTATCCTCATCCGTAGTCACATAGGTAGTTGTATTTGCATTCGGTATATCAGCCCAGGTATCCGTATCAGCATCATATGTCTGCCACTGATATGACCTCTTGTGATCGCTGCTGTCATCATCGTCATCGTCAGTCTCAACTGTAATTACAGTTCCTGTAGGATATGTAACCGTAGTAGTTGTTGTAACGTTCTCAGCAGAACTGTTATCTGCAGTGGTCGTAGTTGTCTCGTTATTATTCTGAGTTGCTGCATCAGCGGTAGTGGTAGTAGTCGTTGTGGCATTATTGCTTGCAGCGGCATCTGATGTAGTAGTTGTAGTGCTGGTTGACAGCCTTACAATTATTACTCCCGAAGGCAACGTTGTCGTTGTGGTAGTTGTAGTCTCAGGTGCTGCCACAGTTGTAGTCGTTGTCGTTTCAGGCTCACTTGTAGTTGTTGTACTTGTTGTAGTCGTAGTCTCAGGCGCTCCCGTTGTTGTAGTCGTTGTTGTCGTGGTCTCGGGTGCCTCCATTGTTGTAGTTGTCGTCGTTTCAGGCTCACCTGTAGTTGTTGTACTTGTTGTAGTCGTAGTCTCAGGCGCTGCTGTTGTTGTGGTTGTAGTTGTCGTGGTCTCAGGCGCTGCTGTTGTTGTAGTCGTTGTTGTCGTGGTCTCAGGCGCTGCTGTTGTTGTGGTCGTTGTCGTGGTCTCGGGCGCTGCCGTTGTCGTTGTTGTCGTTGTCGTGGTCTCAGGCGCTGTTGTTGTGGTAGTCGTTGTCGTGGTCTCAGGCGCCGCTGTTGTTGTGGTAGTCGTTGTCGTGGTCTCAGGCGCCGCTGTTGTTGTGGTCGTTGTTGTCGTGGTCTCGGGTGCCGCCGTTGTCGTTGTGGTCGTTGTCGTGGTCTCAGGCGCTGCTGTTGTTGTGGTCGTTGTTGTCGTTGTCGTGGTCTCGGGCGCTGCTGTTGTTGTACTAGTCGTTGTCGTGGTCTCAGGCGCCTCTGTGGTTGTACTAGTCGTTGTCGTGGTCTCAGGCGCCGTTGTTGTCGTGGTTGTCGTTGTCGTGGTCTCGGGCGCTGCTGTTGTTGTGGTAGTCGTTGTCGTGGTCTCAGGCGCTGCTGTTGTCGTTGTTGTCGTTGTCGTAGTCTCAGAACTGGTCGTCGTCATCTCAGTGCTGGTTGTTGACTCAGCAGGTGTTTCCTTATAATAACCTTCAAAGAAGTGCAACTGGCAATCTCTATTCTCGAAAGCGTCAGCATATACTCTTCCAACAAATGTTGACGCATTTATTAAAACATTTGCTTTTGTCGCAACAATAGTTCCCATAGACTGTTGAGTTTCTATTGTTCCACTATAATCCCCGAAATAGTAGATAACATTTGTAATCCCTGCCACTTTGTGATCCGTAACCCATCTAACATGATTCGCATAATCGCCATCAGGATTCTTTGTTTCCGTTCCATCAAGTATATACCTTGTAGCCTTGGTCACATCACCGCTCAAGCCGGTAACATTAATGATAACTATCTGATCGTAATTATGATTGACGCTAAAATTACAGTTATTGAGTCCGGACGCCGGAACATCAACAGCGATTATTCCTGATCCAGCACCAGTAGTGTCAACTGTGTAAGTTTCACCAACAGTTTTACGATAATCGCTATTTTTATTTTTATTCTTATTTTTATACTCATCAATGGCGCCACTCACCTTGCTGTCTATATCAGAAAGCGTAGTAGTAACATTAATAGCATTAGAAGAGGTAGAAGTAACATTAATATAATCAGCCTTAGAAGTGAATGTAACACCTACATCCTTAGAGTGAGGATAAGCTCTACCGCCGTCCGTACCAATCAGTTTGCCTGTATGAAAACCAGCATCAGGATCAGTTGTAGGATCATATTCTATATTCGTATCATCATATATCACATTCGGCTTATTGGCGCTTTCCTCAAATATAACATCACCGCCAGAAATATTGCCAAAATAGAACTTGTCAAATCTATTGTCTATAAGATCATTTTTCGCACCATGACCATGACCGATAACTGTATTTCCTGCAAAGTTCGACTGAAGATGATTGTTAAGGTTTACAGTTTCCGCTACAATGCCAAACTCATACCCTGCACCAAGCAGATCGCGTAGCCCCTTATCTACTCCTGCTTCATTCCCCGAATAAAACTTTCCGCTGCCCGCATCCGCTACCGATTTCTGCGGTGCAGTCAGAACAATTCCGCCTACAACAGCGGCTACCAACGTCCCTGCAAGGACTTTTCTAAAAATACCAGAAGTTGTCATTACTTTCCTCCTTGAAAATTCTATCCAAAATTGTCACAACATTTTATCATGTCGACACTAAGAAGATTGTACTTTGTAATCATTGTAACAAATTGAGTCACTTCTGTAAATCTATCTATGTTCTTTATTCGAAACAATTTTTTAACAATTCATGAAGGCGTTTCCACTGTTTATACTATAGCCGAATAAATGCCCTGCGTTCCATACAATTATCCAATAAACTGTAACTCGAAATCTTCTAAACAATAGTGTATAATCATGGCATTCAAATTTAAATCTTAAAGTCATGGGAAAGCAGGAAATATATGTCTACAAACCAAAAAAAAGCACTTGTAACCGGGGCATCCGGTGGAATCGGCAAATCAATCGTCAGGGAATTAGCCATGCATGATTATGAGCTATATCTGACAGCTTTCAGGCACGGTGATGAGCTAAAAAGGATCACACAAGACCTGAATACTGAAACGCACTGCTATATCGGAGATATATCCGACTCAGGTTTTGTTGATGAAATATTTGACTCCATCCCCGATCTGGATCTTCTGATAAATAATGCCGGCATTTCTATGACCGGAATCTTCCAGGATATGAGTGAAAATGACTGGCACCTCATAAACAGTGTAAATCTTGACTCTGTTTTTTTCACATGCAAGGCCGCCGTTCCTCTATTTCTAAAAAAAACAGATGCATCAGTCCACGGACGTATAATAAATATATCTTCAGTATGGGGAAATGTCGGTGCATCATGCGAAGTCGCCTACTCCGCCACGAAAGGAGCTATGAATGCTTTTACAAAAGCCCTGGCAAGAGAGCTTGCCCCTTCCGGGATCCCGGTAAATGCCATAGCCTGCGGTTTTATTGATACAGAAATGAACAACCATCTCTCAGATATAGAAAAAAACGCAGTGATCGAAGAGATTCCTGCCGGTCGGATGGGCACCCCCGAAGAGATTGCCTCAATAGTAGCCGCCATTGCGGAAATGCCTTCATATATGACAGGGCAGATAATCACCGTCGACGGCGGCTGGACCTGACAGTATCCAGCTTATACTGTAGTCTCATCCTTTTTATCAATTTCCGCTTTTTTTCCGTCATTTTCGACCCTTCGATAGACAATCATTCCGGTCACGCTAATGAATATCAGAATCCCCATGGAAACCGCCGCCTTTACATACCTGCCATTCCCCACTGCATCTCCGCTTATAGCAGAGGCTATTATCGCCGGCACCCTGCCCAGTGTAGACACCACAAGCCAGGCCCAGGGGCTGACCGTTGTCATTCCCGCCATATAGCTGAGGATATCTTTGGGCGAACCGGGGATTAAAAAAAGCCCTATCAGCAGTCTCTTCCATCTTGGCGACTTTTCAATAAACCTTACCCTTTTCAGGCTTTCTTCGGATATAAATGCTGCGCCTATCCTGGGCCCGAACTTTCTTACCAGCCCGAAAACGATCATGCTGCCGATTCCATTTCCTATAAGGCACAGCACCGTCCCAAGGACAGGTCCGAAAGCATACCCTCCGGCCACCTGAAAAGGCCCGCCCGGTATCAGCGCGACTATCACTTGTATGATCATCATAAAGACAAAAACCAGATAAGATGCAATACCGAACGAATCGAGCCACGCTTTAAACCTTTCGGTATCAGAAACCAGCTCCACCATAGGCTTTCCGGCTATGGCAGTCATAAAAACAAAGCCGGCAATAACAGTCCCGCCGATTACCCTTTGAATAATCTTCTGTTTTTCTCCGTCATTGTTTTTCATTTTGCTCCCGACGCCCAATTATATTGCAGATTATAAAACCCATTCCGTCATTCATCAACAAAAAACAGCTGCCCGCAAGCAAGCTTGCAGCAGCTGTCCCTTTGCATCCATATTCGCAGATAATTATTATCTCTTTGATAAGTACAAAGTTGATAAAATCAGGGGTTTCACATGTCTTTGTTACTATTATGTTACTTTCGGATAAAAAGTCAAAGCACCGCCAAACTAACTTCTTATGTCTGAAACAGACACCTTTTTCAGTTTCCAATGGTTCTACATGCTTCCCCTTATACGGAAAAGACCCCTTCAGGAACAGTTCTGAAAGGGTCATCCACTTGCATTCATTCCTGAAACTGCAAGAATTGCACTGATAATATTATAATGCTGAACCAAGGTTCTTTCAATGTTTTTCTTTTCGCTTCCACATCAAATTGACCATGATTCCTGCAAGCAGAAGCAACTTTGCTATTTCATACCAGTTCACACCAAGCTTGTCTTCTGAAGGTGCTGAAGCACCTGGAACAGCTTCTGAAGTAGACATGGTTTGAATGACTGGTGTTGCACCCTGGACTGAATTGATGGTTATGCTGTGGACACCATCAATGACTTCATAGGTGACATTGACACCGTTTGCCTGAATCCTGATGTTATCCTGCTGCACCAGGTTCTGTTCTTGATGGTTCTGTCCGTCTTCTGAAGACTGGACTGCACTGGAAGGAATATTGTTGACCACTGTGACCTGTGGTTGCTGTGGTGCTGTCACTGTCTGCTGTGGTGCAGGTTCTGAAGCCCTGTCAGTGTTTGTGTAATAGTTATTTGTCACAGAATGGTTGTCTGTTGAACTGGTTGTGGAATTATGACTGTCTGAACTGCTGCTATTGTCTGAACTGGTGGAAGTGTTGGAAGTGCTTGCAGTGCTGTCATGACTGTCTGTTGTGGATGAAGTGGAAGTATTGGAATTGGTGGAAGTATTATTGCTGTCTGTGGTTGTGCTTGTGTCACCTGTCACAGAAGAATTGTCTGTTGTGGTGTTTGTGCTTCCACCATTCCCTTCAGATGCTGTTCCTGATGCATCAGATGACCCCTGATTGCTTCCATTGTCTTCAGTGGATGTATTTGACCCTGATTCAGAATAACCGCTTCCTTGGTCATCTGTGGGCGTTTCTGAAGGTGTTTCTGTTCCACCTTGTTCTGTTCCGCTGCCTGATCCATTCCCTTCATCACTGTTCCCTGTTTCGCCTTGTTCAGTCTGTTGACCTTCAGAACCGCTTCCTGAATCACCTGAATGGTTTTCTGAAGGATCTTCTGTTCCTGAAGGATCTTCTGTCCCTGATGGGTCTTCTGTTCCTGTTCCAGGTTCTGTTCCTGAAGGATCTTCCGGATCTTCAGAACCACCGCCTGTTCCAGGATCAGGATCTTCACCCGGATCTTCTGTGATTTCTTGCAAGGTCAGCTTCAGGAAGGTGTTTGCAACAGTAGGATCAAAACCATCCACATTGACACCTGCTTCAGAATCAAAATCATTGACCCATTCAACCGGAAGCAGGTTCAGGTCTGCAAATAGTGGTGCAAGTGCTTCCATGTCATGTTCTACCATCACATTGAATCCGCTTCTGTTTGCTATGTCAGCACCACCAATTGTTGCAGTGTTTGAATACACCTTGGAATCTGTGATGTTCAAGGAACTGTGATTCAGGATTCCACCACCTATTCTGTCAGCACTGTTTCCTGTGATGGTGCATCCAGTGATGCTGTTGACCTGTGATGTTTGGATGTAAAGTCCACCACCATCTGTGGAAGCATGACCACCTGTGAAGGTGCAGTTCTGAATGGTTAGTGTCACATCATCCTGGAAGAATGCATGACCACCATTCACTGCTTCATTATTGGTGAAAGTGCATCCTGTCAGGTTGATGTTTCCATTGATTCCCCTGATTGCACCACCTTGACCATCCATTGCATTCTTGCAGTCATGGAAAGTGTCATTCAGGAAGTCTGTGTGGTAATTTGCCTGACACATTGGATAATATGCATCAATCCCATTTCCATCAAAGGTGATGTTCTGAATGGTTGCATGACTGGATGCAATGTTCAAGAATGCACCTGCATCCATTCTGACAATGGTGACATGCTTTTCTGCATCACCAACTGCAATATTATCTGCATTGATGCTGATGACATCATTGATTCCTATGACATCACCATCCTGTGCCTGAAGGATTGCAGAATAAAGACCTGGAAAGTCACTGACCACCACTGATGGTTCAGCAGCAAATACTTTCAGGGAAAGACATTCTGCAACCTGGACAAAGATGAATGCAACAAGCATCATCCCTGTCAGAATTCCTTTCTTGATTCTGTTTTTGGTTCGTTTCTTCATTGGAACAACCTTCTTTCTATTAGATTTTTTGTCCATGCAGGACAACAGCAATATTATAAAAGGTTGAACCGATAGAACCAATGAACTTGTAATTGAAAAAAGCACCCTGACTTTTCGTCAAAGTGCTTCAAATATCCATTTCACCATTGTCTTCAGCTTGAAATGGTCTGTTCTGCTGCAAGCAGTCATCAATTATCCTGGTGATTTCCGCTTCAGACTTGTTCCTGAAGAAGAAAACAGGGAAATTCTGACCAAACCTGTCTACATATTCCTTCAATTTTTCATCCAAAGCAATCACCACCTTCCTGAACCAATTATATCATCATCCAGGACTGTTCACCAGTGCTTCTGATCTTCCGAATTATCCGGGGGATAAGTGCAAAAGCATTGAAAAAAAGGGGATTTCTTCTTGATTCTGTTACTATTGTGTTTCTAATCAAAATATCCTAACATTTCTAACACCCTAAAAAAGGGCAAGGAAGTTGTTGACATTGAAGTTGAAAATGCTTTGCTGAAAAGAGCATTGGGATATAAATTCACAGAAGTCACCAAGGAAAGGGTGATTGACTATGATCCTGAAACAGGTGAAGCAACAGGATCACACTACGAAAATGAAAGACCCCTGACAACCATCATCAAGGGTCTTTCTATATGTGATAAAAGGGGGTAATCTTATTTTTTATTAGTCATGGACACCTTCAGCTGCAACTTCCATTGCTTCTTGAATACCGCTTGCAAGGTAGTCAACCACACCATCAAGATCCATGTTGCTGTTGACATTGTTTGTGACACCACCCATATCAACATGAATTTCAGCAGTGGTAAATCTGTTGATCACATCCCTTTCTGCTATGTCACGAAGATATTCAAGATTTTCTTCTGTGATGTCCAGTGCATCAGCAGTTCTTGCTGTGTTTCCTGCTGTGTCAGCAATATTTGAAGCAATCTGACTTGCATCATATCCACCACCAAACATGTCTGCCATAGCACCTTGAACATCAAGACCACTTCCAAAGAAGTCAGAAACCGCATTTGCAACACCATCACCCCATTCCGCACCTTCAGCAAATGCTTCAGATGCCCAACCATCTTGGAATGTGTCAAAGGTGTCTATACCATCCATGAATGCTTCACCTGTGTCAGTGAAGTTGTCATTGTAGTCAAATGTGGACATCCCTTCATTGAATGCATCAAGTAGGCTTGTATAGTCTTCAGTGCTGTCATAAGCTGCTGCACTTTCTGCTGCATAATCAGAAGCTGCCTGTGTGATTCCGGAATAATCGAATTCAACAAAAGGAAGTGCATTCAATGCTTCACAAATACCTGCAACAACAGTCAAAATATCTGAAAGTAGTCCATACCACCAACCTTTGACATTAGCAATGACATTGTGAAAAGCAATTCCGATATTTTCACAAGCTGCACCAAGTGCATTCCAAATTCCGACTGCTATATTTGCAACCAAAAGTCCAAGATCCTGGAATGTAATTCCCACATTCATGACAACAGCTTTGATCCAGTTCCAAACTGCTATGACAGTATTAGCCACATTCAAAGCACAATTTGCCAAGAAAGCCCCAACAACAGCAAGACCACCGCAAATGACACCAAATGCAGTGCTTGCAGCACCGGTTGTGTTAGCGATCCACTGACAGATTGCAATAAGCAGGGCAACCAAAATGATAACAAGAACAATAATCCATGTTATAGGACAAGCTGCAAGGGCAGCATTCAGACCCCACTGCTGAACAGTCCACAAGAATGTTTTTCCTGCTGCAAATGCTTCCGCTGCACCATGAATTGCTTCAGCAGCGGACTGTGCCCATGTCAAAGCAGTTGTGATTGCCATTGCTGCTGCATAAAGACCAAGTGCAGTGACTATTCCCATGACTATTGGTTCAATGACTGACCAGTTATCCTGGAAGAATGCTGCAACCTGTGCTGCAAAGTCCATGATTTCAAGCAACATGACCGCCATCTGTGACAAACCATCAAGGACACCAACAAGCATTCTTTGGAACTGATCATTGTTTGCAAGCTGATTTATTTTGTCAAGGACAGGTTGAAACTTCATGATTGCTGTGTTCTTCATGGAAGTCCACACCTGATTCCAGGTCATAGGCATCTGATTGAACTTTTCATTGATGTCATCAGCAGAAGCAAAGATTGCTGCCTTTACAATATCCGCTGACAACTGACCTTCCTGTGCCATTGTCCTGATCTGTCCAATAGGAACATCCATATAATCAGCAATGGACTGAATAAGGTTGGGTGCTTGTTCAAAGATGGAATTCAATTCATCACCACGAAGAACACCTGATCCTAAAGCCTGTGACAACTGAAGCATTGCATTTGATGCTTCAGCAGTGGATGCACCTGCAATGGTCATCTGTTTCTGAATCAGGTTTGCAAATGCAACAACTTCTTCCTGACTGGAAAAAGCATCCCTTGCATTGTTTCCAAACTTTGCAACAACTGTTGCCATGTCACCAAATGAACCCCTTGCATTCTGTGCAGCCTGGTACACAAGATTCACAAGGTCATCTGTCTGCATGACAGTTCCATTGATCTCATTGAATGCCTGATTCATCATGTCAAGTCTTGCAGTGGTCATTGTCAGTTCATCTGACAAGTCCAGTGCCTTTCTGACAGTCTGAATGGACAAGTATGCTGTGACAACACCCTTGATGGTGTTCATCAGTTCATTGGACTGGTTCACACCATGCTGAACCGACTGATTGAACTGGTTCTGTTCATTGGTGTTGTTTCTGATATATCTTTCTGTATTTCCAACAGTTCTTGCCAACTGTCCATATTCTGAAACAGCCTGGTCAATAGCAGGTGCTAATGGAACAGAATTTGCTTCTTGAATAGCAGTGTGCAATTCTTGAACATCACTGGTTGCTTCTTCAATGCCTGAAGTGTTCATTCCATTGCCCATTGCACCATTCAGTGCAGAAAGTGCAGTCACACCTGCATACAGACTTGTGATGATTGCATTCAATGGTTGTGATGCTCTGTCATATAGTTCAATGCTTGCTGCAATGCTTGCCATTCATCTTCACCCACCTTTCCTTCAGGATCAGGAAGGGATGGTGCTTCATCCAGTCCTTCTTGACCTGTCTCCTTTTCTTTTCCGCTTCACATAAGTTCTGATACAATGTCCAAAAGTCTTCACAACCTTTGATCTTCAGAACCTGCAATGCTTCTTCATCTGTGTATTGTCTGCCTGAAGGAACAATTCCCCTGACCCAACAACAGAAACCATGTTTTGTATATATGTCAGCATCCTTTAGGGTCATGATTGCCTTGACTGTTGTAACAACCTGTTGATAATCTTTGTTATCAAACATTTTGTTTATTACAAAATAACCATCTTCAGTGATAGTCACCACCTTCTTCAGGGTCTTTCCAGGTGTTTCAATGAAGTGCATTTCTTTGATATAACCCAAATCAACATACTGAAAATTCACTGCAATCAGGTCTTTTCCGATAATTTCAATGTGACTGTTCATTCTGATCACTTCCTTTGTGTTATGGTGTTAATAAGTACAGAACCTTGGAAACAATGGGTTTCGCACCTTCTTTGTTACTAATAAGTTTCTATTGGTTCACTTCTGCAAGCAGATCATCAAAGAACTGGTCAACAGATTCCACCAGTTTCTTCTGTTCTTGTTCAAGGGAAACCCTTTCCAAAGCAATCATTTCAGTGGTGGAAGTGTGATAGTCCAATGCAAACTTCCTTGATATTTTGTAAGCCATTGAACAATCATAACCAAATCTTTCTTCAAGCAGTTCCCGGATCTTGCTATTCCGCTTCAGAACTTGGAATGCTTTTTCTTCCAACTGCTTTATTTTATCCAGTGGAAGGTTCAGCTTTTCAGAAATAGCAGAAGCAGTCAATGAATCCCAATACTTGCAAGTAATGACTGTTCTTTCATTGTCTTCCAACTGCTTGATTGCTTCATCCAGGATCTTCTTTTCATACTCTTGGAAGAACCGGTCAGTGATTTCTTCTTCAAGTTCCACACCATCAGCAGGAAGAACTTCTTCAAGTGTCCTGCTTTCACCATCACCCGGAAGAAGTTCTTGCAGACTGACTGTCTGTGATTCCTGCAAGATCTTTCTGATATAGTTCAACTGTCTTTCTGACAGCTTCAGTTCCTTCATGATGGTTTTGTAATCAGGTTCTTTTGCATGTTGCGTTTTATACTGCTGAATAAAAGTCTTGTATGCGTAAATCCGGTTCTGAAGGTATGAAGGAATCCTTCTGATGCTGCTGAATGATTCAACATACCTTTTGCAGTGTGCTTTGATTCTGTATTGTGCATAAGTGGAAAACTTTGCACCTGAATCCGCTGAATAGTGGAAGACAGCTTCCTGGAATCCAATATAACCTTCTTGCAACAGGTCATCTGCTTCTGCATATTGCAAGTAAGGTCTTGCAACAAAATAAATGAAGTTCTTATTCTGTTCATATAGGATTCCAAGATTGACCTGAACATCTTTTCCTTCTTGTATCAATTTCACCAGTTCTTCATTGGTCACTTGGAATCACCTTCTTTCAAATTCATTTTGTGCAATTCTTTTCAATTCAGGAATATACCGAACAGAATACTGCATCACCTGTGAGATTTCTTTTCTGGTCAATCCTTTGATGTAAAACAGCATCAAGACCTGCTTGTGCTTTTCATCCATCTGATCCAGTACATCCAAAACTGCTTGGTTTTCTTTCCTGCACCTTGCAATCCTGTCCTTCAGGGTGATGCAATTATTTTTAACTTCTTTAATCAGTGCCTGATTGCAGGAAGGATCTTTCTTTTCCTTCTGTTCCAGTGTAAACTGCACCAAGTCATTCTTGAACATATTCAGTGCATCCACACCGGTCTGAATAACCGCTTCATTGACTTTGTACCGCTTCAATGCTTCCACCTGCATCAGAACACCATCCCCTTCAATCCAAAATACCAGAGAAACCTTTTTCAGTTCCCCTGGTTGCTGTTTTCTATCGTCTTTTATTCTTCAGTGACAGAAGACTGACCTTCACTGTCAAGATGGTCTGCAAGGTCATCCAGGATGGTTGCACCATCAATCATGGACTGTTCATCTGCAACTTCAGAATATCTGTCAACAGGATAACCAAAGAAAAGACCCTGATATGCAAGATAATTCTGAATATCCCTTTCATGAAGGAAAAGCATTTCTGCAAGTCCATCCATTTCTTCAAGGGTGTTCATGATGCTGTCCACCTTTGTCATCTTACCAAAAGTCTTTGGAAAGATGCATTCACCATCAGCACCTGTGAAGTTTGCCACTTTTCGCTGAACCATGTTCTTGAATAACTTCATGGTGTCATAGTCATCAATGAAGTCCTTCAGGATTGTGTGCATGGTGTCATCAAGGTCAGAAACTGCATTAGCATCAAGAACAGCTTCAGCAGGAAGAACACCAAGTTCATCCTTCAGGAATTCCCTTGCATTTGCAATCCTGGTTGCATAGTCAGCAGGTTTCTTTGCATCTGCACCAAGTCCAAGTGCTTTCAGGAAGTTTTCTTTTGCAGCAGCAATGACTTCCTTCACCTGCTGATTCAAAGTTGTGTCATACTTCTTCCAGTTCCCAATGACCACATCCATCTGTTCCTTGATGGTTTCTTTCAGTCCATCAGTGGTGAACCTGGATGCATAAGAAGGAACTTTGAAGGGGTCAAGAATCCCTTTGATTTCTTCCTGCTGACTGGTCATGTTTGCCTTGTATGCTTCAATAATCTTCTGAATTCTGTCTTTCAGTCCTAATTTCATTTTATTCACCTTTGTCCTTTCATTCCCTATATGGATTTTTTAATTCCGGAAGACCTGCTTTCTGTCTTTCCCGGTTTATAATGTTATAAAGTGCTTTGCACTTCTGATTGCACTGTGTGACTGCTGAATGGATCATCTTGGTTCTTTGTTCTTCACTGACTGCAACCAAGTTTCTTCCAAAAGTCCTATATTTCATTGATCTGATTTCTTTCACCGCCTTGTGCATGTTCCGCTGATGTTCAGACACCTGATCCAACAGTTCCAGTGTTGCTTCATGACAGTCCATCTGCACCACCTGCCTTTCTGAATTATGCCCTTGATAAGTCCGAAACATTGAAAACACTGCATTTCTTCATGTTTTTGTTACTAATGTGTTTCTAATGGATCAGTCTTCAAGCTGATCTTCACCGCTGATGATCACCGGAACAGCACCTTCAAGTTTTACCTTGTCACTGAACATTCCATAACGCTTTCCAAGCAGTTCAGCAGCTTTCAGCCTTTCCTTTTCATCAGGTGTCTTGGTGACTGTCACAACTTCATTGTCACAGACCAGGACAACACTGGATTCAGACTGACCACGCAAAACAGAAGTCAAATAGATGATGATTTCTTCCACATCAGCTATCCTGTCAGACTTCATTTGTTCCATCTGTTCTTCAATTGCCTGTCTGATGTAGGGTTTTGAAAGGTTTTCAGCACCAATGAACCTTGCTGTGGATGGACTATAACCTGCCCTAATAGCTGCCTGTGTTGCGTTACAGTCAATCAAGTATTCTGTCACAAATCTTTCCTGTTTCTTTGTCATCCGTCTTCACATCCTTTCCTTCAGGTCTGCCCTGGATCGCTTCCCCTTCATGGCATAAGGGGAAGCACACCAAAGCATCCGACCATCCAAGATTGACACACCTTCCACCCCCCTGATGGATTGTGCTATAACGACAATTTAATTGTCGTTTATTTCAAGTTATTTTTCAATGCTTCCGGGCAATAAAAAGTTATTTTTATGAAAGATGCCGGTAAAAAAGATCTGCATCACTTTTCAGCAATGCAGATCAATCAACAATCATTTTCTGTTCCTGATGAAGTCCGACACAATCTTCATGATCCTGTCTGTGGACATTCCAAACCTTTCAGCAGCTTCTTCATACTTCACACCGCCTTTGGTGCATAGATTGAAAATATACCTGTTCTTGTCTTCTTCAGATTCAAAGATCAGGGATGTCTGCTTCTTTGGAATGTAAAGTGTCTGACCACCAAACTGTTCACACAAAGCACTTGCAACTTCTTCACCAAGGGTTTCCTTCACCTTGTGTATAGACAGCACAACTGCATCACCTTCTTCCTTTCCTGGATGTTCAAGGTCAGCTTTTCACCTTGAACATCCTTAAAGCCTTTATTTTCAAGGGTTTCATGGTCTTTTTTGTTCAAGGTGTTACAGTGTTACACTGAATTCTTATATATTTATTATTTTTAGCAATATATAAAATTTTGTACTTTCTTTCGTTTCATGATTCTAAATATAGAAAAATCAGTGTAACGCTTGAACACACCCTTCAGAAAGTCAGTATTTATAAGGGTTTGAGCATGTTCAAGGTGAAAATTTTTACCTTTAACAACCTTTAACAACCTTGAACATTTTCTTCCTGTGGGTTCAAGGTTCAAGGGAAAAGTTCAAGGTGAATTTTTGCCCTTGAACCCCTTTGAACCCTTGAAAATACTGCATTTCTTGCATATAGGGTTCAAGGGGTTCAAGTGTATCTCTATATATTTATTATTTTTTAGTGTTTTCTATAATTCATATAGTTTTTAGAAAATACTGTTTTATTAAAGAAATTGATTCCACCTTGACCACCTTGAACCGACCCTTAAAAAACCAAGTGTTTACAAGGGTTTGAATGGGTTCAAGGTCGATTTTTTCACCTTGAACCCACCTTGAACCCACCTTGAACTTTTTAATCACAAAAGCACTTAAACATCCTTTTTTCAATTCTTTTATTCCTGATGTTCACACCATGTGCAGCTTTAACCATCTTTGAAAATACATCAGGTGTCACTGAAGGGATATCATTTTCAGTACACCATGCCTTGTATTCAGTGAAGACTTCTCTGGTCTTCCTTCCAAGCAGTTCTGACCTGTTGAACTTGTCAAGAAATTCCTGCACTTTGGAATGACTGATGGAATATTCACTGTCATTGGTCACCAGGATTCTGACAATCTTTTTTCCCCTTCTGAAGCTGACAATCTCAAAACCATAATAGTTTTTCAGTGCTTTCATCAGGAAGTCCTTGGTTATAGCAGGACAACCAAGTCCCCTTGCAACCTTGAAATAAACATCATAGACTTCATTGTTCGTCTTTCCTGCAACCAAGTTTTTTTCAATCATCCTGTGAATGATTCCTGCTGACTGAAACAGATTTTTCATGTCTTTCAGTCTTTTGCTTTCCAAATCACCCTTCAAAACCATCACCCTGACAAGAAGGTCTTCTGCTGCATCAGACCTGTTCTGAACAGGTCTGTCAATCATTGATTCCATTTTCATATTGTTCACACCTTTCCTTCCAGTGCAAAGTCCTTGAAAGCATCCTGACTTGCAGACCTTGCAATTCCAACTGATTCATTGCAGCGAAGTTCAGGATTGTCTTCCTGCAATTTCTGTCTTGTTCTTCTGACTGTTTCAAACTGTGGCAATCCATATTCAGGAAGGGAAAGAAACAGTTCCTTGAATCCTATTGTGTCAATGTCAATTCCTTTTGCATCCAACTGATGCTTGCATACCAGGTAAAACAGGAAGTTGTCACTGTTCCTGGAAGCAACATTGGATGTCAGGATGTTCTGCACAATGGCAGCAGTTGTTTCAATCTGCATATATTCCACCAACCTTCCCATCCAATGCCTTGTATTTTTCAAGTGCTTCAAGAACCGCTTCTTCCATGTTTCCAGTCTGCTTTCCTTCAAGAACCAAGTTCCTTGGTCTGAATCCATCAAGCATTATGGAATGGATTTCTTCCGGATCAGCATCACTTCCGGTTTCCTTGCAGATCCTTCTGATGTCCTTCAGAAGCATTGCATGGTTAGCTGCATTCAGGAATCCTTCTGCTGAAGTGTAGCAGGTCTTCAGGAAGTCTGTTCCTGCAATCCGCTTCATAAGATCATAGAATACAAGGATGTCAAAACCATTTTTTATGGTCAGTTCCACTTCAGATCCATCCTTCAGGGTCATCATAACTTTGGATGCATCTTCTGAAAGATGGAAGTGGTCAATGTTGTTTGTGTCCAGGGATTTAATCAGATTTCGATTCATAGATTTTCACCATTTCCTTTCATTGCTGATTTCGTTGTTCATCTGTTCCACCTGATCAGGTGCTGCGACACCTTCAGTCAACCAGGTCTTCAACCTTGACATCCAAGATCTTTGCAATCTTGCCAACTGTCACAGGTCTTGGATCTTGCTGACCACTTCTGATTCTTGTCAGTGTGGTGATGCTGACACCGGTTTTCTTGGAAACAGCATCCAGTGTCAGACATGCATTCCCCATTGCAACATCAAGTTTCTGCTTGTTGATTTTCATGGTTTGTCACCGCCTTTCTTGTTGTAATCGACAATTATATTGTCGTTACATTGTATTATAACATTTAGAGATTGTTTGTCAATCGTTTTTATATCGTTTGTACATTATAACATTGACTTTAATTGTCGTTTGTGGTATTGTATCCTAAAACAGTACATGAAGGAAGGTGATGTACCTTTGGAAGATACAAAACAGGTTTCTGATTTCAGGAAGGTTGTTGCAAGGAACATCAAAGCAGCAAGGAAAGCAAAAAAACTGACCCAACCACAGCTTGCAGAACTAATTGGAAGACATGAAAGTTCTATCAGGAAATATGAAAAGGGTCTGACTGATGTCCCAAATGAAGTTATTCAGAAGATTGCTGAAGTCCTGGACACCAAACCAGGTGACCTTCTTGCAGTGGAAGAATGGGATGCAGCTTTCAATGAAGATGAAAAACTTGCAAAAGAAGTCAGGATTTTAGAACAAATCAAAGCATTTTATGGTGAAGAAGCTGTCAAAGTTCTTGAAATATTCACCAAACTGAATGAAAAAGGACAAACCAGGGCATTGTTTGACTTGCAAGACCTGGTTGAAATTCCAAGATACCAAAGGAAAAGTGAAGATTGATATTTCGCAGGTATCAATCTGAACAAAAAATTCCCTGGACTGTTCGCAGCAGTCCAGGGGATGAACAACCAAATCAGCAATGATTCCGCAAGAAAGCAAGCCGAAAATGGTCAATCTTTATTATACCATTTTCTGCTTGTTTCAGTCAAACAGAAAGGATGGTATATCTATGCGTTTACCAAATGGTTTTGGTAGTGTCTACAAACTATCAGGAAAAAGAAGATTCCCCTATGCAGCAAGAAAAACAATTGGATGGGAATGGTATGACAGGAAGAACAAATGCAGACAGGATTCTGCACCTGCATTTGAAGAAATGATGGAAAAACTGGAAGATGGAAAGTCCAGGTTTTCAGTCTATCCAAAATATGAATTTGTTGGTTTCTATCTGACAAGACAGGAAGCAATTGAAGCACTTGCAGAATACAACAAAGATCCTTATGATCTGCATTTTAATTCCATAACTTTTGAAGAAGTCTTTGACAGATGGTCTGAAGAACACTTTGAAGAAATATCAAAGTCAAACATTCAGGGAACAATGGCAGCTTACAATCTGTGCGACAAGATCAGAAAGATGAAGTTCCAGGACATCAAACTGGATCACCTTCAGCAGGTTGTTGACGATTCCGGAAAGAATTCACCCACACTGAAGAAGTTAAAAATCATGTGGGGGCTTATGTATGACTATGCTGTTATGCATGAGATTGTCACCCAAGATAAAAGGGATATGGTCAGATATGTGAACATTTCCAAGGCAGGAAACCCTAATGCATACAACCGGAAGCCTTTCAGCAAGAAAGAAATTCAGACTGTTTGGAATTGGAAGGACACCAATGAATATTACACTGTTATCCTGATGCTGATTTATCAGGGATGCAGAATCGGTGAATTCCTTGATCTGAAGAAGGAAAACATCAACCTGGAAGAAAGATGGTTTGACATTATTGCTTCCAAGACTGAATCCGGAATCAGAAAAGTTCCTATCAATGAAGAAATGTTCCCCTTCTTTGAATACTGGATGAACAAGAATGACTGTGAATACCTTATCAGTACCCCTGAAGGAAAGCATTTTGTTTATCGGAACTTTTATGATTCATACTGGAAACCACTAATTGAACAGATGAACCTGCATCACAGACCACATGACACAAGACACACTTGCATCAGTCTTCTGACAATGGCAGGTGTTGATGAAAGACTGATAAAAAAGATTGTTGGTCACAAGGGTCAGGGTGTCACTGAAACAGTGTACACCCACATTGAAATTGAAACCCTATTGGAAGCAATCAACAAGATCCGGATCTGAAGGGGATGATTCAATGAAGCATAGATCAGAATACAAGCAACAGTTTTATGATGACCATTATGAACGGATTCACCTTGCTGTTCCAAAGGGCATGAAGGACATAATCAAAACCCTTGCTGCTGAAAAAGGATTGTCCATCAATGCTTATTTGCAATACTTGGTCAGACAGGATCAGGAAGGATTGTTTGACACAATGCAGATTGCAGACAAGAACAAAGAAATGCTTTCAGGGATTTCAGGAAACATGCATGATGGTTATGACATCATCTTCAAAGATGGTCACAAAGTCCATGCAAGGACTAAAAAGGATGTTCGCAAAGTGATAATTGATTATTGTTCTGAAAAGGGTGTCTGATGACATCCTTTTTCTTTTGCAATTCCTTTATTTTACTGAATATTTTATATCTTGCACAAGACAGACAAAGTCTTGCACAAGACAGCATTTTCAGTGTTACTAATGTGTTACTATTGTGTTACTAACGGACAAAAATTCCTATGGTCTGACAGCACTTTCAAAAATGAACTGCAAAAAGAAAACCCTTGAAAATACTGGATTTTCAAGGGTTCTTGTGAACTGTGATATTCTCTTTTGATTATCTCTTTGAGAACTGCGGTGCACGTCTCGCAGCCTTGAGACCGTACTTCTTTCTTTCCTTCATACGAGGATCTCTGGTAAGGAAGCCTGCCTTCTTGAGAGCAGGTCTGTTCTCTGCATCCTCCTCGCAAAGTGCTCTTGCGATACCGTGACGGATTGCTCCGGCCTGTCCTGTGTAACCGCCGCCCTTAACGTTAACGACTACATCAAACTTACCTTCTGCATCGATTGCTGCAAGAGGCTGCTTAACGATAACCTTGAGTGTCTCAAGACCGAAATACTCATCAAGGCTTCTCTTGTTAACGGTTATATTTCCGCTGCCGGGCATAAGATATACTCTTGCGACAGAGCTCTTTCTTCTGCCTGTTCCGTAATACTTCTGAACTGATTTCTTTGCCATTTTATTATCCTCCGATTAGAACTTAAGCTCTTCAGGCTTCTGTGCCGCATGCTTATGGTCAGGACCTGCATAAACAAAGAGCTTCTTGCCCATTGCATCACCAAGAGGTCCGTTAGGAAGCATTCCCTTTACAGCATGCTCGATAACATCTTCGGGTTTCTTTGCAAGCTTCTCTCTGAGAGTCTGGCTCTTGAGTCCACCTACATAATCGGAATGTGTATAGTAGATCTTGTCATCAAGCTTCTTACCTGTAACTTTAATCTTCTCTGCATTTACTACTATTACATAGTCACCGGTATCAACCCCCGGTGTATAGGTCGGCTTATTCTTTCCGCGAAGAACCTTTGCGATCTCACTGGAAAGACGTCCCAATGTGCAGCCGGTTGCATCAACGACATACCACTTTCTCTCTACCGTTGAAGCTTTAGCTAAATAAGTCTTCATTGATATTACCTCCAAAACAACGCTTAAAATACTGCTATGACTATCGCATGTGATGTCCGGGCACATACTCAGTCTATCCGAACGATCATGGACGTATATCGTGAGTGCTGATCCCGATATAGCAATCCACAAGTCGCCACAATGTGAAATTATATTACTGAAATCCTCCTGTGTCAACAGGAAAATCCAAGGTGCAGTCTGCAGTGCAGTCTGCCATTACGCCACCATATAGCCCTCGAAAAATCCAAGGTGCTGTCTGCATGCAGAGCCTGCTTCAGCAACGGCCGCTTCAGGCTGGTGCTCCATCCGCTTCAGCAAAGTCCTCTTCGGACAGGTACTTAGTCTGCTTCAGCAAAATCGCATCAGACAGACGCTCACTACTCTTCATCAACATAGAATGAGAGGTCACCATTATCATCCACGTTGAACATAACCGGCTCTGTTACCAGATAGTCACCGTAAATATCATCAATGCAGAATGCATACAGATAATCACCGCTGAACATGGGACCGTATGTTATTTCAGTCGTTCCTGATACTGTGAATTCCTCACCTTCATATGCAAATTCATCATCACCTTCTATGCTGTATGCATAATAGATAGGAACGATCACATCTCCATCCTTAAGCTTAACTACGTCTCTGGCAGCGGCACCATTCTCATCGATACCTTCCCATGCACCCTCTATCTCAACAGTACCGTCTGCATAATACTGTTTAAATCTGAGATTGGTTTCCTTACCGTTTAATTTTATGGGCGATGTATAAACCACATAATCATCTGAGGAGTCTGCGATATAAATAGCCAGAGTCTGTCCATCGGGAAGAGAAAGCCATGAACCGTCGAAATAATCCTCGAACACACCTGTATCCCAGTCAGCATTCACATCAATGGTCTCTCCCAGCTCTATCATGGACTCTTCATCTTCTGTAACCGCATATATAAGAGCGCTTACAGAAGCTGCGTTATTATATCCGTTCTCATCGAGCTGGAACATATATGTTCCGTTCTCGTCAAGAGCAGGCTCTACCGCAAAAGTAATATACTGGCTTTCTCCGGTCTGCTCATAATCATCCATATAATCCCAGTATCCGTCATCTTCATTCTCACCATACGTCCAGTCGCCATCATCGCCGTAAAGTCCGCTGTCATCATAACCTTCTTCAGGAAGCGTACCTGCACCGGACTGATTCTGCCTGTCAATGAATGCAAGGTAATACGGGCTTATGCAGACCTGTCCGAATATGCCAAGTTCGTTAGAACCTTCTATACTGAGCGGATAATACATTGCCAGTCCTGATGCCCCTTCATGGGTGGAACCGGTTACGGAGTAAAGTACGACACTGTCCAAAGCCTGTCTGGCTGCCTGGGCACTGTCCGCATATCCATCACCTGCCTCGATAATGCCGCCCATATCCACCATGTTGGTATAGCCTTCAGTCTTATTATTACCACCAAAGTTATCTGCGGCCTCAATGCCCCTGACGATCTGTGCCCTGTTGGAATCATCTTCTCCGGCTTCATACATTTCTTTTGCAAATGTATTAAAGCTTACAAGGAAATCATCCATCTTGGAAAGATCTATTACCGAAAGAGTAGTCAGATCATCATCATTCTGTGCTGCGCAGGCTGCAAGGAAACTGTCACATACGACTTTTCCAAGCTCCGCACCGTCTGCTGACGGATTATCTGCAAGATAGCTTCCGATCTCTGCATAATCCCAGCCGCTTCCCGGCTCGGTTTCTTCAGAACCATACATATAGTCAGCATAAGTAGCAAGTATATTTGCCGTTTCAACTGTACCCATAAGACATGCATCAAAGCCGATGAAATCGAACTTCCTGCCGCTCGCATTATATCCTTCGTACAGAGCTTCATCCAGTTCAGCAAGGCTCAGTGAATCAGCATTATCCTTTTCGTCAAAGCAGACACCGGTAATACTTCCGCCACCGTGGTTCCAAAGTATAAGTCCCATGTGCTCTGAAGCGTAATTTGTCGTGCCCCACTCAAGGAATTCGCCAAGTGTACCGGGCTTGCCCATTCCTGCTTCACCGGTTTCATCCACCATCTCCATATTTCCGGAAGTCACCACGAAACGCTGTATAGACTCACTGTCCACCTCATCGGTAAACCATTCTTCGGTACCGCCGGTCTGAACTACAAAGCGCACATTATCGCTTTGTTTTGAATTCATCATTTCCTCGAAATCGGCAGTTCCCATTCCGTTAAATGATTCAAGGTCGGTTCCGCACAGATATACAAATATCGTCCAGACCCCCTCATCTCCCATAACAGGCTCTGCAGTTGACTCAGCACGGGTGATGCTAAGCTCTCCGTCAGAACTTCCTACTGACATCTGTATTCCGCGTACACCTCCCCCGGAAGCATTCTGTCCGGAAGTATCCTGCTTATCCTGCTCGCCCTCTCCGTTTTTCTCCTCGGAACCTTCCTCATACTCCTCTTCATAATCTTCGTATTCTTCATCCCAGTCTTCATCGGAACATCCCGATAAAAAGGACATGGTCATGACTCCGGAAAGCATAAGTGCAAATAATCTTTTTTTCATATTCTTTCACTCTTTCTATCAAACTGCTGTTTTACGTTACTGTTCTATCCATTCACCGGTTTCATTGTCCAGCCAGTAAATGGTTTCCTGATCCTCTGTCATGGCACCAAAGGTTTCATCTTCTTCTACATAGAGGTAGTAATATCCTGTATCCTCATCATAGATATACCAGTATCCCTCTTCGTCATAGGTCCAGTCATCCTGTGTCCAGCTGCTGTCAAGCGTATTCCACCAGCCGCTGTCTTCGCCATAATCGGAATACTCATAGTAATCCTGATTGCCATCGTCGTCATAATCTTCGTAATCACCCTGATAATCATCCTGGTCATCACCCTCGTATCCGTCATAATCTTCATATTCGATCTGTTCGGGCAGTTCTCCGTTTATACCGTCAAAATTGGTTCCATAAGCTGAGCCGTTATAGTAATTTTGGAAATTATATGCCGTTCCATTAGCCATAGGAAGATTGAGCGAAATATTCAAATCATCCCCCCTGCCGCCTCTTGTATGGTCCTTTGATATTTCCCCATCTGTAATATTGAAATAATTATAATAATAGGTATTTGCAGGATTGCCTATAGGATCATCCCATGTCACATCCATTACATAGTAATCGCCATCCAGATACAGCAAGTTCCACGCATGAGCCTCTCCGGCATCTCCGAGCAGTACGGCACAGGGGATCCCCATTTTATGCATCATATACTGGAAGCATTTTGCATATCCGGCACAGACAGTCTGTTTCCATACAAATCCGCTGTATGCGCTCTGGTCCATATCGTTATGTGTATAATCAATGGTGCTTGTCAGGTAATCGTGAGCATACTTTACCTTATCAATATCACTGCCAAGCGCCCACATATCTGCCAGTGCCTGGTCTACACTCTCCGCAACACCTGCGTTGAATTCAGACGGGCTGCCCTGATAGTAAGCGGGGGTTATCTCGGTAACAAGGCCATTGTTATTGTATCTATAGTTCATACTTGCTGATACCCAGAACAGTTCAGGATGATCATATGCCACAGACCAGTACACATCACCGATATCATCCGCAGGTACTGCAACAGACATCACTATAGAGCTCTCACCATTCATCAGCCCCGCACAGATCTGGTCATAAGCCTTCTGATACTGTGGTGAAAGCGTATTACGATACATATAAAAATCTGCCGGAACCGGAGTACCGTCTAACATGGTGTTCACCGTCTGGTTGATAGGTGTAGTACTGCGTCTTACGGCTCTTGTAGGATTGTCATCAATTGAGCCCTCCGCTTCACCCAAAACAGCGCCGCTACCATACTGAAGGCTTTCGTCAACCACACCGGCTTCACCGTATGACTGAAGATCAGGAGCTTCTGAAACCTCTCCTTCTCCTTCATCTTCGCCGTCTTCTTCTCCCTCTTCTTCGGCGTCATAATCCTCTTCGTATTCCGTCTCATCCTCCCAGTCTTCATCATCCATACATCCGCCAAGCAGAGATACAGACAGGATACCAGCCAATGCAAGCGCCGCAATTCTTTTCTTTTTCATCAATCTCCTCCCAACTCACCAAAATAAAATTTACGCGGTTATCTCATTTGTCTGAAAGTCATAATATTTTGCGCAAAAAAAGAAACAACCCCCACGCACCTCAGAGATTTTATCCGTATTTTGTATTTATTTCAAGACATTTTCGGACACATTAAGGAGGAATTAAAACAATCTGGACACAAAGCCGGCAACAGGGATCATTCTTCTCATCTCCAATTTCATTCAAGGATTAAAGAATCCCGCCTCAAAAAACAAACAGCTTTCGTAACAGACAATGCCTGATAATCAGGCATTATCTGCCACGAAAGCTCAATAACAAAATTCGTTTACTATATTATAAATTTTGCCATTTCCCGGCCGGTATTAATCTTCAGATCTTAAAGAATCCTACCTCATCATTAAGATTGGTGGAAACATCATGCATGGATCTTGCACTGCCGGCAAGTGTAGTTACCGTAGCGGAGAGTTCCTCCATCGATGCACCGGTTTCTTCACAGGCTGCTGCATTTTCCTCAGATATTGCGGAAAGAGATCCCATTGCATCCACCACCTTATCCTTTGCTGCCACGCAGTTTTCCGCATTATCAGCAATGATCCTTACTCCCTTTACAGTCTCTTCTATATCACCGATCATGCTGTTAACGCTGTTAAATGTATCATTGATGACCTCCTGCTGCTGACGGTTTGTCTTCTGTACATCATCCGCCATGTTCACAGCTTCCTGCGACTGCCTGAGGAGTTCATCCATTTCTTCCTTTATATGCTCTGCAGAGTTGTTGGAATCGGTTGCCAGCTTGCCGATTTCTTCAGCAACCACGGCAAAACCCTTCCCTGCATCGCCCGCTCTTGCAGCCTCTATGGATGCATTAAGTGCAAGAAGATTTGTCTGGGACGCTATATTTGAGATAGTATCTACCATTCCGTTGATCCGTCCCACCGCATCGCTGGTAGCACTTACCTTTGCGGATATTCCATCAATAGCATCATTCATTTCTTCTGAGCTCTTCCTCAGATTCTGAAGGCTCTTTACAGAATCCTTTGATGCATTCTGCATACGTCCGGCCATTTCTGTAAGTTCATCGGTAGATGCCTGAACATTACTTACCGCATCCTCGATTTCCCGGATGTGCTCGGTAGCGCCTTGTATCTCGTCTGCCTGCTGGGTAGCGCCAGTAGCGATCTCCTGTACTGCATTTGATACATCCTCTGCATTCCGTGACATCTGCTCTGCCGTATCTGCAAGTTCATCAGAGGAGCCGCTGACTGAATTTGCCCCGCTTCGTATATCACCGACTATGGCAGTCAGCTTGTCCATCACTTCATTTGTGTTTCTTATGATCTGGCCGAGTTCATCTTTGCGGTTAAGGTATTTATTTATACGTTCAAATCTGCCCTCCGTCATGGCAGCCAGAGATACATTTACCGCACCTAAAGGCTTGGTTATGGAATTAGCCACAAATATGGCTATAATGATACTGATCACTATCATGATCACTCCGATGCCCAGCTGCGCCGCTGCAGTGATATATACATTTGCAAGCGCAACCTCCTGTACACGGCATGATGCCACTATCCAGTCACACCCGGGTACTTTTTCCCATGAAATGATCCATGTATCACCCATGAAAGGAGCCACATAATTGCCGCTTGTCTTGTCTCCTCTGGAATCAGTATAGAATTCGTTCTGATCCTGCTTCTCCGGATCCTCTATGTTGACACTTCTTGCGGAATGTGCAATGACGGTTCCGGTACGGTCCACTATAACGATCTCCTGCTTGTCCTGAGTCACTTCAGATGCGAGCATTTCCTGAAGCTCTGATACATCATAGTTTCTCTGCACTATACCTATGATATTCTGCCCCATCTTGTCATAAACCGGCACAGAGAATGTGATGATAGCAGTCCCTGTGGATTTTGATATGATCAAATCTGAGCTATACTCGCTTGCACCGCTCATCGGTTCCTTAAAATAGTCTCTTTCGGATACATCAACATTTTTTCCGGAGGTCCTGAGTCTCTGCATGCCGGTTGCATCCGATATGGCAATGGAATTACCGGTAGACCTGCCTTCATCCAGATTTCGGTTTACTGTCAGGATATTTTTGAGAAGAGCCTCCTCATCCTTTGACTCTATTCTGGTTCCGTCCAGATACTCGATCACTACAGGTGATGTAGCTAAAGCCTTTAAACTTTCCAGATTTTTACTCCTTATGATACCTATAGACTCCCTGACAAGCCCTGCCTGAGCTTCATTTACTTCATTGGCACTCTTTTTGCCTTCATTGACAGTGTTGAACAGACTGATTGCAGTAAGCAACACTATGGGAACCGTTACTAACAGTCCCATGATAAAAATAAATTTTGTACGTAAACTCTGTTTTGCCATTATTCTTATCCCCTTTTTATTTTCGTGAACCTGTGATAATTTTTCTGAGACCGGCTATAATCAACACTAAATCAGCCCAAGCCTCACAAAACCGTCACATTTTCCCACTGTTATCTAAAATTATAGTCCTCACCGCTATTTTTTCAATTGATAATGTATACAGTTTTTTCTCAATAATTTTTAAGTTCTTTCCATAACGAAGCGCCGGCGAAGCAATAACAATATGACAACGATTCAGTAAATAACACTTCCGTAACAGGCCGATAAGATTCTGTCATCAATCACTATTGCAAAAAAGCCGCCATAGCTCTATCATTATTATACGTGTTTACGGTATTTGTGTACATATCCGGGTGCCGTATATTTTAAAAAGGGCCTGAAAAGGTTTCGACGGGGTATCTTAAGTCGAAGAAGCTATCCGCAGGAGTGCGTTAAACCCAAAATTAAACTAAACGCTGATAGAAAATTAGCACTCGCTGCCTAAGCGCAGCTCGTCGTCCCTGATGCACCTGCACATTTGGTAAACGGCGTCAATCTTGCAGGAAACGGATGCGCAAAGCTTTGAGCGTATTGCAGATTCATGAAGCTACTGAAACCTGAGCGGTGTCTGTGACACTCAGGCGGAGGGAATGAAGTCCTGCAGACTATGATAGTAGAAGAGCGAGGGCGGATGTTTCGGACACGGGTTCGACTCCCGTCAGGTCCATTTTAGATAAACCAAAAAGCTTCAGCAAATGCTGAAGCTTTTTTATCATGTTTTATGATCATGAATATAACCATAAACATAGGAATAATCCGAAACAAGACAACCAGCCTGTCGGCTCTCAACATCCGCACGTTACAGCTGCCTAATTCATACGCTGCCCTGCAGTCCCAGATACAGCGACACTACTCCAAAGAATTCCCTGACTATGTAGTGCACTCCGACAGGAAGAAGAGTTGTGGAGGGAACAGGCGTCACGTTCTTATACCCTGCCTGCTCTGCAATCAGCATTGCCCGGTACTCATGAAAACCGTTAGAAACTATACCCACTGACTGTTCTGGATCACCGATTATCTCCAGGCTGTATTTCAGGTTTTCTATGGTATTGGTCGACTTCTGCTCCATTATGATGCGCTCCGGATCTATGCCGTAAACATCCGTAAGCTGTTCCTTTATACACTCAGCCTCACTTATTATCTCCGTCGGTCCCTGTCCCCCTGATGCGATAAGGACAGTCTCCGGATTTTCTTCCATATATTCAGCCGCCCTTTTGATACGGACCTTAAGCGGATTGGACGGCTGCCTCCCCCGCAGTCCTGCCCCCAGCACCACAATATATTCAAGGTTGTCCGGAGGGTACGCTGTCATGGCATCTACAACCTTGCACTCCACTACAAGGAAAAAGACCGTTCCCACGGTGAACATGATATAGTAGATTATCCGGATCAGCAAAGGTATGGCAAAGGGAAACACCCCTTCCATTTCCAATATGATCATAACGATACGCACAGCACCGAAAAGAGCAAAGAGCAGCCACATCCACACCAGGGACAGACGATAGCCCGCATAACATAAGCAGACAAAATAATAGACCAGACACCACATGGTCAAAGGAAAATAGATATAGATCCTGAGCTTATTGAACCATCCGTTTCCGGAGGTATCACTCAGGCAGACATGTGCAATAATGAAGCCTATCAGAAAAACAAACAGGCTTGATACAACCATCCAGATCTTTATATTCATCCTTCAGTTCCAAAGGTCATTTTGCCGTAATACTCAAGCACACAATGTCTTAAAAGTATCAGCGCGCTTGCCACCGACATCTCCCTGATCTGAGCCCGGCTTCCATTGAAGTGATACTCCCTCGCTGTGATATTGCCCGCAACATTCACAGCGATATATACTAACCCCACAGGTTTGCCCTCCGACATATCAGGACCTGCATTGCCGGAAACGGCAACAGCAACATCAGCCTTAAACAGACCGGTAACGCCTTTAGCCATTTCCCTGACTGCCTGTTCGCTCACAGCACCGTATTTATCCAGAGTCTTACGGCTCACGCCTACGATACGCCTCTTTGCCTTATTTGAATATGTAATGTACCCTGCTTTATAGATTTCCGACACTCCGGGAACGTTTATTATCCTGCCTGCCAGCAATCCTCCGGTACAGGACTCAACAGTAGTGACAGTCAGCTTGTTTGCAAGCATCAGCTCCACAACCACCTCTTCTAAGCTTTTCTCTTCATGAGTGGTATACACACTGTCCCCGAGACGCGCTTTTATCTCTTTTACTACAGGCTTTATAGCTTTTTTTGCCTGTTTTTCATCCGCGCCCGTTGCAGTGATCCTAAGCTGAACCTCACCTGCAGTAGCATGCGGCGATACACTTACCCCTGAGTCGTTCTCCCGGATAAACTCATCCACCAGGTCAGCCACCTCAGCCTCGGTACGGCCGCAGATCTTTACCAGCGAAGAAACTATCACTGTGCCGTTTTTCTCCTTAAGACATGACACAGCCTGCTCACGCCACATTGGCTCCATCTCAAAAGGAGGTCCCGGCATCAGTATGAATGTATGCGCCTTTCCGTCTATCTCTTTTTCTATGATCAGCCCCGGTGCGGTACCGTTGGCATTTTCCAGAACGACAGCACCTGTCGGAACTTTTGCCTGTATCAGCTCCCTGTCCTCCATGGCTAGCCCTCTTTCCGAGAACCACTGCCTGATATGCACCTCCGTAGCCGTATCATCCACCAGCTCCAGGCCCAGGAAAGAAGCAACAGTCTGTTTCGTGATATCATCCGGTGTAGGTCCCATACCTCCCGTGATGACTATGATGTCAGAGCGCCCCACAGCTGCTGCCAATGCGGATTTTATGCTCTTCTCATCATCCCCTACCACGGTCATGGCATTGCAGACATAGCCGTATTTGAAAAACTCCCTCGCCAGAAACGCCGCATTTGTATTTACTGCATTTCCGTGTAAAAGTTCCGTTCCAACGCTGATAGTCTCCCCTGTCAACATACACCCTCCTGTGATCGGCTGATTTCCCCTTCATTCCGCCCGTAATCCCGTGAATTTCAGACCGGCTCAAAGCATCCGTTCTACACTTCTGACGGCTTCTCCTTATGCTCCGGATCCGACAGAACCTTGCGGTTCTTATAAATATAATCGATAAGACTGACCACTGTAAGCACTAAAGCTATATACATCATAACCATTGTAGGGATCCTAAGTATCTCCAGATCCATTATCATCATGATGAGCATTATCATCTGCGATGCAGTCTTAAATTTTCCCCACCAGCTTGCAGCTATGACTATTCCCTGCTCTGCTGCTATCAATCTGAAACCGCTTATTATGAATTCCCTTGCAACCACCACTATTACTATCCACGCCGGCATTTGTCCCGTCGCAGCAAAACATATCATGGCACTGCAGACCAAAAGCTTATCGGCAAGCGGATCCATGAATTTGCCGAAGTTCGTCACCATATTGTATTTTCTGGCTATCTTCCCGTCAAAAAAATCAGTAATCGATGCGATTGCAAAAATCCCCAGTGCAATCCATTTGCCATATGCACCGGCCACATCACTCAGGATAAAAAAAACAAAGAAAGGTATAAGTATCACTCTTGAGAGCGTAAGTTTATTGGCTAAATTCATTCCGTTCCTCCGAAAAAATCACGTATATAATCATAGCAGTTCAGGAACCTGTGGATTGTGAACAACTGTTAAGATTTTAGCATATTTCCATATTTCAGTACACCGGATATTAACCGCATATCTCGCCAATAAGGTCATATCCGTCAGCACCGGTTATCTTTATTTTTAAAGCTGTTCCGCTCATGGGATCCATATCCGTCTCCACAAAAACGAATCCGTCCACATTAGGTGCGTCCATGTAACTCCTGCACACCAGGATATTATCCTCAGGAATCCGTCCCTCAACAATGCAGTCCAGTACCTCCCCGCACCTGCCCGCATTCTTTTCAAAGACTATCTCCTGCTGAAGAGCCATTATCTCATCCCGTCTTGCTTCCTTCACTTCATCCGGCACCTGATCCGGCATTTTATCCGCACCGGTCCCCTCTTCCCTTGAATATGTGAATACTCCCAGTCGGTCAAACTCCATCTCTCTTACAAATTCCCTAAGGCCTTCAAAATCCTTTTCCGTCTCACCGGGGAATCCCGTTATCAGCGTAGTCCTGATACATATATCCGGAACTGCCCTGCGAAGTTCATTTACCACACGCACAAGATCTGCCCTGGATGTTCTGCGTCCCATACGCTTTAATATACCGTCCTCGCTGTGCTGAATGGGCATATCTATGTAATGGCAGACTTTAGGATTCTCCGATATCTCCTTTATAAGGTCTGCATCAATCTCCTCCGGATAACCGTAAAGTATCCTGATCCAGTGGAAATCACAGGATTCGCCAAGCTTCCCTAAAAGCTCCGGCAGGGATTTTTTCCCATATATATCCACGCCATAGACCGTTGTTTCCTGCGCCACAAGTATAAGCTCCTTCACTCCCCGATCAGAAAGTTCCTTAGCTTCTGCCAGAAGCGTCTCCATAGGCACTGATCTGTATGGCCCCCTTATCTTAGGGATAATGCAATAAGAACAGTTCTTGTCACATCCCTCAGCTATCTTAAGATAAGCATAATGTCCGCCGGTAGAAATGAGCCGCGGCTTCCCGCTTACCAGTCTTGACAGGGTATCCAATCTGGGAGCCGGCTTCATACCGTCAAGCAGCTCCCTTGCGGTCTCTGCCACCTTGTCGAAAGCCGTAGTACCGATGATGGCATCCACTTCCGGAAGCTCTGTTTTTATCTCATCCGCATACCGCTGGGCCAAACACCCTGTTGCGATCAGACATTTAAGGGAAGCTGTTTTTTTCAGCTCACCGCAATCGATAAGAGTCTGTATACTTTCTTCCTTAGCATCATTAATAAAACAACAGGTATTTACTACTATCACATCAGCCTGCGTCTCATCATCCACTATCTCAAAGCCTTCCCTGTCCAGTATCCCCAGCATCATCTCCGAGTCAACCAGATTCTTATCACAGCCCAGGGATATCACCATTATCTTTTCTTTTTTTTCAGACATATTTTTCTCAGACATATTCTCAGATACATTTTCAGAAATATTACCGGCACCCTGACTTTTATTTTAAAAAGGGCCGGAATCTTAAGTCCGCCCCTCTTATCACTCTTTTTCAGGTCTAAGCCCTGTATTCTATAACAGCTGCACACTCCACAGCTGCAGCACTGCGGCAAGTGCCGGCATTTTTATTTTCACCGAACACCTAAAACGGTGATAAAGACTATACTGACTTACTGCTCAGCCTCATTAGCAGATAAAATACGTATTCTGCCCTTTTCAAGCTCCTCGACTGCTGCCGACAGGGGCTTCTTGGAATATTTGCCTGTAGTTGAAACCAACGGTGTGCTTCCTGCAGTGATCTGCCTTGCACGCTTTGCGGTTGCCATCACGATGGAGTAACGGCTTGCAACAATGGGAGCCTCGCCCTCTTCAACTTCAGAATTTACAACATTCATAAGGTCCGTGTAGGACGGATGTAACATCATAGCTTTTTCCTCCTAAAAAATGACTGCTACTCATTATACACTATCAGGTTCCAAAATGGAACAGGAAACTGCTGTTTTTCAAGCTTCGCCGGCCATACCTTTCAGTTCGCTCCTTACCGCAGAGATAAAATCCTCATTCATCACAGGCCTGCAGTGTGCGCTCTCGATAATTCCCCTTAACTGTGCCGTACAACGCTCAACCGTATCATTTACAACTATATAGTCATAGTCTTCGATTCCTGTTGCTTCCTGTGCCGCACGGTCCATACGCTTCTTTATCACATCAGCAGTTTCCGTACCCCGTCCGGTCAGCCTGTCCTTAAGCATCTCTGCACTTGGCGGCATCACGAATATCAGTACCGCATCAGGGTATATCTTCCGGATATTATGCGCTCCCTGTATCTCTATCTCAAGGATGACATCCCTGCCTTTTGACAGCTGATCCTCAACGTAAAACTTCGGGGTACCATAGTAGTTGCCTACATACTCAGCGTATTCGATAAGACCATCTTCCTTTATGGTCTGCTCAAAATCTTCCCTGCTTACAAAAAAATAGGAAACACCCTCCTGTTCACCGGCTCTTGGTGCTCTGGTAGTCATAGACACCGATAAGGCATAATTGTCATACTTTTCCATAAGAGACCTGACAAGTGTTCCCTTGCCCACTCCCGCAAAGCCCGAAATAACGACCAATACGCCTTTTCTGTCCATATCAGTTCTCCCGATCCTATTCTATATTCTGTATCTGCTCTCTGACTTTTTCAATTTCAGTCTTGAGATTGATAGCTATATTCGAAAGCTCAAGGTCATTTGCCTTCGACAGGGTAGTATTGGCTTCCCTGTTCATTTCCTGCGCAATAAAGTCAAGCTTTCTCCCCACGGAGCAGTCTTTTTCAAGTTCTTCCCTTACAGCTTTTATATGTGACTTAAGCCTTACCGTCTCCTCGTCGACGCAGAGCTTATCCGCACATATGCCGACTTCAGTAAGTATGCGTCCCTCATCAATCTCACGATCTGCCAAAAGTTCCTTTATCTTTGCAGTAAGCTTTTCCTGGTATTCCTTTATGACTTCCGGAGAGCGCTTTTCTATGTCTGCGACCATCGCCTCCATGTTGTCAAGCTTGCCGTTAAGATCGTTCTTTAAGTTCTCCCCTTCTTTTCTGCGGCTCTCAACAAACTTTTCAGCTGCCATCCGAACAACCTTCTCAAGACTCTTCCAGATTTCATCTTCATCAGCAGGCTCTTCCTCAAGACAGAACACTTCAGGATATCTTGATAATGTGGAAACCCTTATGTCGTCCTCCAATCCGAATTCTTCCTTCATCTCGCGGAGATATTTAAGGTACTCTGCTGCCACCGTTTTGTTGTACTTTATGGTGACATTTTCCTCATTCATATCCTCGCAGGATATGAACACATCCACCTTGCCCCTTTCAATATACTCCTTGAGCACCTTCCTGATTGAAGCCTCAAACATCCCGAGGCTCTTGGGCAGCTTTACCGACTCGTCAAGATAACGGTGATTGACACCCTTTATCTCTACTGTGATCCGTCTCTTATTTTCTTCGATCTCGGCCCTGCCGAAACCTGTCATACTTTTTACCATATACGTAATCCCCAATCCACCACAGCATAGCCCTCGGATTTACCTCAAAAACTCTTGCCGTGATAAAAGCTGATACTGCAGCGACAACTGCGCAACATAAAAATTATATTCCAAGCAGGCAGAAGCGTCAAGATACGCAGACCTAAAAGAAAGCCAACCTACCTGTTGCGTTCTTTGATTGCCCTTTCAATGTCCCGCTTTGCATCACGCCTGGCCATGTCATCACGCTTGTCATACAGCTTCTTACCTTTTGCCAGTCCTATTTCGATCTTGGCTCTTCCGTTCTTGAAATACACCTGCAGGGGCATTATGGTCATATTCTTGTCGGAAGCTGCACCTGCCAGCTTTGCGATCTCATTTTTGTGCATGAGAAGCTTTCTCACTCTCAAAGGATCTTTATTAAAGATGTTCCCCTGCTCGTAAGGTGAGATATTCATGCCCACTACGAAAATTTCCCCGTCATCCACACGGACATAAGCCTCTTTTATGCTGCACTTTCCGGCACGGAGACTCTTTACTTCCGTACCGTGCAGTACCAAACCGGCTTCGTATTTTTCCAATATGAAATAATCGTGATATGCCTTTTTATTGTTTGCTACGAGCTTTATTCCTTCGCTTTTCATCACTCTTTACCTTCTGTACATTCTTTAAACTGCCTTTTTTAGGCTTAACCGTTGCCTTTGCAGCTTTATCCGATTGCTTTTTATTCTCTCTTTTCCTGCTCTTTGATTGTACCACTTTGCCGTCATTTTTTCTCTTTTTTGAGCTGTCAGCTTCCACAGGCTTTCCTTTCTTTGTCTTAGTACCGGTTCCCAAAGACTTTGCTTTTTTTGACTTTGTTCCGGCACTTGCAGGCTTTTTCTTCTTGGTCTTAGTACCGGTTTCCGAAGTCTTCTCCTTCTTTGTCTTAGTACCGTTTTCTGAACGCTTTACACGCTTTGGCTTTGCGCCGTTTTCAGCAGACTTATTATCCTTCCGGCTGTCACGCCCTTTGCGCTTTGAAGTATCCGCAGGCAGCTCTTCACCCAACAGTTCAAAATCTATGGTATTCATTTCCCTGTCAACAGATGACACACGAATACTCACATTCTGTCCCAGGTAATACTTCCTGCCGGTATAACGCCCCACCAGGGCATATTCTCTTTCATTATAGTCATAATCGTCGCCGGCTATCTTGGCCACAGGTACCATACCCTCCACGGTGTTTTTAAGCTGCACATACATGCCCCATCCGGTGACGCCGCTGATAACGCCATCGTATTCCTCTCCGATATGGGCTTCCATATATTCAACCATCTTGATCTTATCAGCCTCACGCTCAGCATCAACCGCCCGTCTTTCCCTTTCTGAAGACTGCTTTGCCACCTTAGGAAGCAATGACTTAAAATGCCCGCAGAGCTTTCCATCCAGACGCCCATGCATCTCTTCCTTTAATATGCGGTGGATCTGCAGGTCCGGATAACGCCTTATAGGCGAAGTAAAATGTGTATATTCCTTTGCAGCCAGGCCGAAATGTCCCAGGCACTCCGTATCATACCTGGCCTGCTTCATGCTTCTAAGCGACAGCGACCTGATAAGGTCTTCCTCGGGACGACCGGCTATGCCGGCCAGCATCTTCTGCAGCTCTATAGGCTTTATATCCGCAGGATTCCCTTTTATATAGTAGCCAAAGCTCTGTACTAACTCCATAAGGTCATTCATCCGGTCCGCATCCGGAGTCTCATGCACCCTGTATAAAAATGGCAGTCCTTTCCTGTACATATGCCCTGCCACAGTCTCATTTGCCGAGAGCATGAACTGCTCTATCATGGCAGTGGCTACATTGTGCTCATAGGGAACAATGTCAATGGGCCAGCCCTTCTTATCAAGGATTATCTTGCTTTCCGGCAGGTCAAAATCTATTGCTCCGCGCCTTACACGCATAGCTTTCAGGATATAGGACAGTTCCTCCATGAGCTTAAACATGGGGATAAGCTCCTTATACTGCCTGATGGTCTTTTTATCCTTATCTGCAAGTATCTTTTTTACAGCAGTATAGGTCATGCGCCTGTCCACGTTAATAACAGACTCGCATATCTCATAATCCCCTATTTCCCCCTCCGGGCTTATCCTCATTATGCAGCTAAGCGCCAGGCGGTCCACACCCTCATTAAGTGAACAAATACCATTGGAAAGCTTTTCGGGCAGCATAGGTATCACCCTGTCAATCAGATAGACACTGGTGCCTCTTTCAAGTGCTTCCTTATCAAGCGGTGATCCCTCACTTACATAATTGCTGACATCCGCAATGTGCACCCCCAGGATGTAGTCATCACCATCTTTATATAAAGAAACAGCATCATCAAGGTCCTTGGAGTCCTCACCGTCGATTGTGACCATCTGCAGGTCACGCAGGTCCTTTCTTCCCTTCATATCCTTTTTAGGGACTTTAAGCCTTATGCTCTTTATTTCTTCCTTTACTTCTGCAGTGAACTTTTCCGGAAGAGAATGTCCCCTTATGACAGACAGTATGTCCACTCCGGGATCGTCCGCATAGCCCAGTATCTCCGATACTATGCCCTCCGGACTCTTTCCGTCACCGCCATAGGATATAATATCTGCAACTACCTTCTGGCCGTCTTTTGCATTCTTAGTCTTTCCTTTGGGGATATAAATGTCCGATGCTATCTTTTTATCGTCAGGTACTACGAAACCGAAGCTGCCGCTCTTTTCATAGGTGCCTATCACCTGTGAAAAACCACGCTCCACTATGCGGATTATATTTCCCTCCGTACGATGTCTTCCGCTGTAGCTGGTCCTTGCTTCCACTTCCACCATATCCTGGTGAAATGCGCCATGCATCCCTGAACGAGGCACAAAAATATCCTCTTCAAGACCTTCAACCACAACAAATCCGAAGCCCTTTTTATTTGTTATGAGCTTTCCTGTGTAAATGTTATTTCTGTTTGTATTTTCTTTTTTCTTCTTTTTTTCCTTACTCATTTCTTTTCCTTTTCCTGTGAATCACCGCTGTCATTTTGACAGCCTGTATATCTAAACTTTCCAATTGCTATATACCTAACTTCCTCACACCGGCAACGCATCTGACGATATTACCGTTCGCCAGGCAGTTCCGTGGCAAATCCCCGTTATCCCACGGCAGGCCGAAACAACTTTACTGATATTTCCACTCGCCTCCTCGATAATAAGAAAAGCCCCGCTAAAAGCGGGGCCTTACACTTCTGTCTCTATGATCATAACATCGTCAGACTCAGTACCAGTGCCATAACAAAAAATATGCCAACAAGTATTCTGGTTATCATGAGCATCCTGCCTTCCAGAGAATGGGACTTATTCTTATCCCAATATGTATCCGATGAACCGGCAAGGGCTCCGAGTCCCTGATCACGCCCCTTCTGCATCAGCACAACTACCGCTATGGCTATGCAGTCTATAATAAAGATTATCGTTAATATCGTTCTTAACATAACAAAACCTCCATACACTTAGGTCGAACATTTGAAATATTAACACAGGCTGCGGCATTTTGCAAGAAAAAATTTAAGGCTGCTTTCCGTCTGCGTCACGCTGAATAGCCGTGAGCAGCTCTTTCTCCTTCTTTTTATGTATTCTCAGCACGATACTCCCTGCCACCAGAAATACCACAAACAGAACAAAGCCGGCAATCTCATATCCAAACTGAAGAAGGTAGTCGCCCAAATATGTAAATCCGGCCATAAAGCCATATGCCGGAAGGTTGTCAAAATAATGTTTTCCAATCTCACCTGATATTCCTGCCGCTATATTAAAAACAGACGATAACATAAGCCATACCCATGACTTTCTGATCATGGCGAAAACAAAACAGATGATCCCAGCCGCTATAATAAAAAGTGGCGATATATCAACAGCTACCCTTATTAAGTCTTCTACATCTATAACACTCATAAAACTAAACTTCTTCCAGCCGTGTATCCGTTCATGATGGTCCCATGTGTCTATTAAAGATCAGTTGCTGACCAACTTCACGATTTCCATAATACCACATATCACCCTCACTCTCAAAGCAAAAGAAAATTCAAATTTTTGCTGATGACATTTTTCAATTTAGGGAAAATACGGTATGATATAATCTATTCAGTTTATATGACTGCAAACTGAATCAGCTCAGACCGGCCCTAAGCACTTTCTACGCTGAGGCGTTTAGATACGTGCTGCCGAAACATCCCAAAAACTACAAGGAGCGTATTATGTTATTTGCTTTAGCACTGATCCCAGTGATCGCACTTTTGATCTTCATCTATGTACTTGATAAAAAAGAAAAGGAACCGATAGGACTCCTGGCAGGATTATTTTTCGCCGGAATGGCAACTGCAATCCCTGCCTTAATCATAGAGGTTCCTGCCGAACTGATACTTGATGCGATCATCCCCTATGATTCGATTCTCAAAGGGGCGTTCATGGCACTCATAGTCATTGCCCCGGCGGAAGAGCTGGGCAAATTCATCGTACTAAGCCTGATTACTTGGAAAAATAAAAACTTTGATTACAGCTATGATGCGATAGTATATGCTGTATTCGTATCCCTCGGCTTTGCAGCCATTGAAAATGTCATATATGTCTTCAGTAACGGCTGGGGCATAGCACTCCTTCGCATGTTCACCGCAGTTCCGGGGCATGCATGCTACGCAGTGATAATGGGATTCTTTTACAGCAAGGCCAAAAATGCCAGTCTTACGGGCAAAAAAATGAACTGCCTTCTTTATCTTGCATTGGCCCTGATCATCCCCACTGTAATACATGGTATATATGATGCGCTTATTTTAGGCGGTGTCAGTGGAACTGACGAAACAATCGTTGTGGGACTGGCAATAATCCTGTGGATCGTGGTCATATTCTTTTTGTTTATCGCATCCTTTATCCTGGTCTTATACTCTTCCATAAACGATTTCTGTATAATTACCCTGTCGGAAGACAGGCAGACTCTTTACAAAGTACAGGTTGCCGGAACCTGGACATGTTCATGCGGCAGCGTAAACCGTTTAAGAAACTGCCCTAAATGCGGCAGCATGCGTCCGGTAATAAGTGCCTGGACCTGTCCTCAGTGCGGTACGCTTTCTGCCCTTAATTTCTGTGGAAATTGTGGGTGTGCAAAACCGGCAGAACAGACTGCTTCATCAAATATCTGATCTTAAATATACCATTAATCTTTCCTCTTTTTGTGTTTATGAAAGCTTCTTATAATCAAAGAAATGCATCTCTTTATCGTATTTCATCAATGCAGGTACGAATGCACCTTCCTTTATCCCCTTTGCATCAGCCTCTGCCTTGCTTAACTTTACTTTTCTGTCATAAAAATCTCCATGCTCTGCAGCAAAGAACAGGATGGAGGCACTTACCTTATCACCATCCTCAGTAACACGGGCCACGTAAGCATTGGTGTTATAAAATCCTTTCTTGTCAGTTTCAGTATATTCCATATCCATGATCTGCTGCTTTGTTTCCTCAGGTACCTCTTTCAGAAGGTCTTCCAGTCTAGCACCATCCTTCTTGGCTATCTTAAGTGCAACAAAGGCAAATACTCCGCACAGGATAACACCGATCACCAAACCTGCAATGCTTCCCGGTCCCCATACTATCATCAGATTGTTCATTTCTCTTTCCCTCTTTTCCTTATTATTTTTATAGATCCGTGCACGCACGAACGGGATTGATTCTATCATAAGCCATTTGACATTTCAACCAAATCATAGGCACACACTCCTGACACACACTCTTACGAAATATTTCTTTCTTTTTTTCATTCCAGCTGTAGCTGACGCCTTTCATCCCCCACGGGTTCCTTATCTTGATCATATGTATTGTTTTCCCCCTTGAATGTCATATCCCTGACATCCAGAATACTGTAGCCATGGCCAGCAACTCATCTGAAAAAACCGCATATCCGTAATAATTTTTCTTAGTTTGCCTTCATTACCTGCCCGAAGTACCGGTTACTGATAACAGGCTCCGTAACCTATAAGCCGGAATAATCAAAATAGAGCATTCTCATATTCTCTTCGTTATGGATATATGTCCAGTCATGCGCCCTACCTTTATAAACCTGCTTTCCGTCCTTATATACCATAAGCCGGTTTAGAGGAAATTCCGTCCATACCTCGTTATCAAGAGGTTTTGTTGCGAAAACTATTCCCTCTTCCAATTCCTTTTTATATAATGTTCCTGCGTCATTTTTATGTATATAGAATAATTCTCCATCGTATAGCATAAGATTCAGTTTATTGCCCGGGACTATGCTATGAATTGCATCTTCTACCACACGGATGCGCTCCTCTCCGGAAGGCCGTATCCACCTGTCGTGATACAGCTTATTGATCTCATCTACTATATAGAGCAATATCCTTTCACTGTCTGTTGAGCCTTCCTGTACATACTGGTACGGTGCTAACACATCAGAATCAAATATCGTGCCGTTGTGCGCTAATATCCACTGCCTTCCGGAATCGTCACAATTGGAAAACGGATGGGTATTTACCAGCTTCACTTCCCCTATGGTCGCTTTCCTGATATGCGCTATGCATCCGGAAGTCTCGATCCTTTTTTCTAATCTGCTTTTTAGATATGAGCTGTCAACAGCCTTCTCAGCGCCCCTGTCAATATGCAGAGGTTCCTCATCGAAAAATACCAGTCCCCAACCGTTACGATGCTCGATACTGTGGGAGAAAAATGTGTTAAACAGTTCATTTACTCTGATTTTTTGAGTGGCTGTTACACCCAAAAGCTCACACATTACACAAATACTCCTTCTCGTCATCAGGCAGCGCATTTTCAGCCAGTTCTTTGAGATATGCAGCCCACTGCCCGGAAGTCCTGCCATGATAAATAACTGTCTGCAGTCCGTCTTTTTCTATATCAGTGACCGCCTCATTAATTTTATCAATTCCATCGATGTCCGCCAACTCTTTTTCCAATGTATCAAGATTAGCCGCAGAATATACGATTCCTTTAATAAGAGCCGCATATCCAAGTGCCTTTTCAATCGGAACACTGTCAGCAACACGTATCTCTATATATTTCTTAACTCTGAAATGGAAGAAGCCCATGGAAAGAAAGTGTTCTACCAGTTTCTCTCGTCTTTCGTCATCAAGGCCGTCTTCAGACAGTATCCCCTCTTTCAGGATATCCTCGGCATTTCTGCTTCCCACACCTATAGTCTCACCGTTATCCGTAAGCAGTATAAGCGGGGTATGAGAGACTACATCAGCAGCCTTATTATATCCGAAATCCTCATCAAAGATTCCCGGGAAAAAGCCGGTTCTTGCAGGATCTAGATCTTCCCATTCCTGTATCCTGAACAGATGCGGCTTGTCCGGTACTCCCGGCAAAAAAGAGTTTTCATCCGTCTTGCTTTCCATCATTATCATAAATACCGGAGCTATCTTATGGAGTATACGAAGCTTTTTCACAAGATCTTCTTCAGATTTATAATCAACAGATACCTGTGTGGAAGCAGATGCACGCATCATGTATTTTCCGTATTTACCACTTTCAAGAAAATAACTATTCATGTACTTATAGCGTTTTTTGGGTGATAAGGGTATATCATCCGGCGTGATGATACCTTTTTCCACCAAAGGCAGATTACCCTTGGTAACAAAGTGATAGCCTCTTTCTGTAAACAAAGGCTCCCAGAGAGAACGGAATTCATTATAGACTTTTTTTATTTCTGTCAGCTCCGAATACGGATCGATGCTTATCTCGAACTGGCATGCTGGCTCAAGACTTACAGAGTATTTTCCACTGTAATATCCCACCGGATATCCATCCATGTATATGATCTTTGCGCCGGTCTCTTTTGCAACCTTATCAATTAACAGAGATATCTCCTCAAATCTGATCTGCTCCCCTTTTTCATTTACCACAAAATGTTCAATCTCAAGTCCCAGATTCTCTGACTCGGACTCTCCGCTTTTCAGGTACTCGTACACATCAGGTAAAAAACTCATAACTGTTATCCTCCTTAATCAACATCTCCGCACTCCTTTTTGTATAAAAAAAGAGAGCTTAACTGAAAGCCCCCGGGTTAATAAGTAAACCGTCCCACTCCCGTATCTCCTTCAAATAAGATTAGGTTTATTATAAGATTGATCATCCCGCAGGAAAATTAAATCCTTTTAATCATTAGTGATAAAGAAAATTTATTGCTGAATGCCCGCGTAAACGCCAAGCGAGCAGCAAACTGCTCGCTTGATGCGTTGGCCGTCAAATGGGCACATATGCAAGCATATTGCCCACTTGACGGCTTTATCGCACAAATAAAAACAGCCCGACTCGTGCAAGCACGGCGGGCTGTTCTTGGTGTAATGGTTAAGTGTAATGGTTAAGCGCACCCTCGTAAACGCTCCGCATTTCCTCGGGCGTGGGCATTCGTTAAATGCCCACGCAAAGCCACATAAAAACGGCCGTTCGCAAGCTAGCTTGCTACGGCCGTGATATTTCGCGAAGCGCAACCCTCGTAAACGCTTTTGCGTTTACTCGGTCGCGGGCATTCGCTGAATGCCCGCGTAAACACAAATAAAAACAGCCCGACTCGTGCAAGCACGGCGGGCTGTTCTATTTGCGTTTATGCGCTTAGCTCAAAGCTTTCGCGAAGATTATTCAATAATAGTAGCAACTCTTCCTGATCCTACAGTGTGACCACCCTCACGGATAGCGAATGTAAGACCCTGCTCCATAGCGATAGGATGAATGAGCTCGATTGTCATCTCAACGTTATCACCAGGCATGCACATCTCTGTGCCTTCAGGCAGGTTGCAGACACCCGTTACGTCTGTTGTTCTGAAGTAGAACTGAGGACGATAGTTGTTGAAGAAAGGTGTATGACGACCACCTTCGTCCTTGGTCAGTACGTAAACCTGTGCAGTAAACTTCTTGTGGCACTTAACCGAACCGGGCTTTGCAAGAACCTGTCCTCTCTCGATATCCTTTCTGTCGATACCACGAAGGAGAGCACCGATATTGTCACCAGCCTCAGCCTGATCAAGAAGCTTGTGGAACATTTCGATACCAGTTACAACAGTCTTCTGAACATCTTCACGAACACCGATGATTTCAACTTCCTCATTAAGCTTCAGAGTACCACGCTCTACACGGCCGGTAGCAACTGTACCACGTCCGGAGATTGTGAATACGTCCTCGACAGGCATAAGGAAAGGCTTATCTGTATCTCTCTGAGGATCAGGAATGTAAGAATCAATTGTATCCATGAGTTCCATGATCTTGTCGCCCCACTCACCGTTGGGATCTTCAAGAGCCTTAAGAGCTGAACCCTTAACGATAGGGCAGTCATTGAAATCATACTCAGCGAGCTGATCTGTAACTTCCATCTCAACGAGCTCAATAAGCTCGGGATCGTCAACCATATCGCACTTGTTAAGGAATACTACGATGTAAGGAACACCTACCTGACGGGAAAGGAGGATGTGCTCCTTTGTCTGAGCCATAACACCGTCTGTAGCAGCAACAACGAGGATAGCACCATCCATCTGTGCAGCACCGGTGATCATGTTCTTAACGTAGTCAGCGTGGCCTGGGCAGTCAACGTGAGCATAGTGTCTCTTCTCTGTTGAGTACTCAACGTGAGCTGTAGAGATTGTGATACCTCTTTCTCTCTCCTCGGGAGCCTTATCGATGTTCTCGAAATCAACCTTCTGGTTTCCTGCTACACGCTCAGCAAGAACCTTTGTGATAGCTGCTGTAAGAGTTGTTTTACCATGGTCAACGTGGCCGATGGTACCAATGTTACAGTGCGGCTTTGATCTGTCAAATTTCTCTTTTGCCATTTTTATTTCCCTCCTGAAAATGGTAATCTTCGGGGATTTACCCCCTTATTATGCCTAATCAACGCTATTTGTCATTATATAAAAGTTATAGCGTCTTTTCAAGCGAAAGTTTAACTGTTACTGAATTACTTATAATCGTCCGGAACCCGGAGGATCCGGACGGATTTAATTACTTTCCTGTTGCGGAAATAACCTTCTCCTGAACATTCTTGGGAACCGGCTCATACTTCTCAAAGAACATTGAGTAGTTACCGCGTCCCTGTGTCTTAGAACGAAGGTCTGTTGCATAGCCGAACATCTCAGCCAGGGGAACATATCCCTTAACCATCTTTCCGCCACCGATATCTTCCATGCTCTCAACGCGTCCACGTCTTGAGTTCATATCACCGATGACATCACCCATGTACTCCTCGGGCATGGTTACTTCGACTCTCATGATAGGCTCTAAGAGAACCGGTGCGCCCTTCTCCATAGCTTCCTTGAATGCCATTGAACCGGCAATGTGGAATGCCATTTCTGAAGAGTCGACTTCATGGTAAGAACCATCGTAAACATTTGCATGTATACCCAGTACAGGGAATCCTGCAAGCACACCGCTCTTAGCTGCTTCCTGAATACCTTCACCTACTGCAGGGATGTATTCCTTAGGAATAGCACCGCCGACAACGGTTGACTCAAACAGCAGTGTAGGAGGATCATTGATAAGCACATTTGCCTTAGGATCAACTTCGAACTTGTCTCCATTTGCATCCAGGGGCTCAAATATAACCTTACAGTGTCCGTACTGACCGCGGCCGCCGGACTGCTTGGCATACTTCTTATCAACTTCAACTCTCTTTGTAAAGGTCTCTTTGTAAGCAACCTGAGGTGCACCAACGTTGGCCTCAACATTGAACTCACGCAGAAGTCTGTCAACGATGATCTCCAGATGGAGCTCACCCATACCTGCAATGATCGTCTGTCCTGTTTCCTCATCGGTATGTGCACGGAAAGTAGGGTCTTCTTCTGCAAGCTTTGCAAGAGCTTCGCCGAGCTTGCCCTGTCCTGCCTTTGTCTTGGGCTCGATAGCCAGCTGTATAACAGGCTCCGGGAATTCCATGGACTCAAGCACGATAGGATGCTGTTCATCACAGATGGTGTCACCTGTTGCTGTCAGCTTGAAACCTACTGCTGCTGCAATATCTCCCGAGAAAACCTCATCCAGCTCGGAACGCTTGTTGGCGTGCATCTGAAGGATACGGCCTACACGTTCTTTCTTCTGCTTGGATGAATTGTAAACATATGAACCGGACTTAAGTGTTCCGGAATAAACACGGAAGAATGCAAGCTTTCCTACAAACGGATCGGAAATGATCTTGAATGCAAGCGCTGCGAACGGAGCTTCATCGCTTGAAGGTGTTGTGATAGGATTTCCATCCATATCCGTACCCTCAGCATCGGGAATGTCCGTAGGAGCAGGCATGAAATCAATTACTGCATCCAAAAGCTTCTGAATACCCTTGTTAAAATGTGCTGAACCGCAAAGCACGGGAACTCCCGCATTTGCAATTGTACCCTTTCTCAGGGCAGCCTTCATTTCGGGTATTGTAAGCTCTTCATCACTGAGATACTTTTCCATCAGGTCATCATCAAACTCGCATACCTGATCGATAAGCTTTGAGTGATACTCCTCAGCCTCATCCTTCATATCATCAGGGATGTCAACTATGGAGATATCCTCACCCTTTGTATCATTATAAATATAAGCTTTCATTTCAAAGAGATCTATGATTCCTTTGAACTGATCTTCCTTACCGATAGGAAGCTCAACAACAACGGCATTCTTGCCGAGCTTTGTGCCGATTTCCTTTACGGTATTGAAAAAGTCCGCTCCCATGATATCCATCTTATTGACGAATGCCATACGGGGAACCTTGTATGTGTCAGCCTGACGCCATACATTTTCGGACTGGGGCTCAACGCCTCCCTTAGCATCAAAAACACCTACAGCGCCATCCAGGACTCTGAGAGATCTCTCAACCTCTACAGTAAAGTCAACGTGTCCGGGTGTATCAATGATATTGATACGGTGCTCCTGGGCACCTGCCTGGGGCTTGCAGTTTTCCTGATGTGTCCAGTGACAGGTGGTCGCGGCTGATGTGATGGTGATACCACGTTCCTGCTCCTGAGCCATATAGTCCATGGTAGCAGTACCTTCATAGGTCTCACCGATCTTATAGTTGACACCTGTGTAGTAAAGAATACGCTCTGTGAGAGTAGTCTTACCGGCATCAATATGAGCCATGATACCGATATTTCTGGTACGCTCAAGCGGATACTGTCTCGTAGCCAATGTCGCGCCCTCCTTCCTTAGAATCTGTAGTGTGCAAACGCCTTATTGGCTTCAGCCATTCTGTGCATTTCTTCCTTACGCTTAACGGCTGCGCCTGTTCCGTTTGCTGCATCCATGATCTCAGCTGCAAGCTTGTCTACCATGGTCTTCTCGGAACGCTTCCTTGAGAAATCAGTGAGCCATCTGAGGCCCAGAGCCTGACGTCTCTCGGGACGTACTTCGATAGGTACCTGGTAAGTAGCTCCACCGATACGGCGGGCTTTAACTTCCAGCTGCGGCATGATGTTGTTCATAGCCTCACCGAATACTTCCAGTGCAGGCTTTCCGCTTTTTTCTTCTACTTTGGCAAATGCGCCATATACAATCTTCTGTGCTACACCTTTCTTACCATCAAGCATGACTGTATTGATAAGCCTGGTTACCACTTTGTCATTGTATAAAGGATCTGCCAAAACATCTCTTTTCTGAATATGTCCTTTACGTGGCACGATTCTTCCCTCCTTAATCATTAGGTTGTGATCGATTAAATCATCGGTACTCACACTCTTAACTAATGTGTACGTGCGGTATTACTGAAAACCAGAATCCCAACACTTAAATTAGTTGCAGTGGTACTGAGGCTTACTTCTTGTCTTTAGGTCTCTTGGCACCGTACTTTGAACGAGCCTGCTTGCGGTCTGCAACACCTGCTGTATCAAGCGTTCCGCGGATAATGTGATAACGTGTACCGGGCAGATCCTTTACTCTTCCACCCCTTACAAGTACCACGCTATGCTCCTGAAGGTTGTGACCTTCACCGGGGATGTAGCTTGTTACTTCGATACCGTTTGAAAGACGAACTCTGGCAATCTTACGAAGAGCTGAGTTAGGCTTCTTAGGGGTTGCAGTCTTAACTGCTGTACAAACACCACGCTTCTGAGGTGAGCTTGTAGCGATCTCCTTCTTGTGAAGAGAGTTAACACCCTTGAGCAGTGCAGGTGCAGTAGACTTCTTAACCGAAGTTTCACGTCCCTTTCTTACTAACTGGTTAAATGTAGGCATTCTGATTCATCTCCTTTCTGACTTAACATAAGCTATGTGCAAACGAAAAAAACATACATTTGCGCATGCTCGACTATTATACTTTTCAACAATGGTAAATGTCAAGAACTTTATTATCCGAACTGATATAAGAACTGATATAAGCTGACAGCGGCTGTAAAACCAGCCACTGCCGAAAGAAGCAGCTGTCAGTAAATCGTTTACTGACAAATCTCATCTTTGAAAAAGCACATTGGCAATCATTTTCTTTAATTTTATATATTCATCCAGAAATGCATCATGATGCTCTGCTATATAGTCCGCATCTCCCCTGCCTGCCGCTTCCTCAAGTTTTTTGGCTGCATCTCCCAGTGCATCCGCACCAATGGTATAGGAAGAACTCTTTACGGAATGGATCCTTACACAGTACTCTTCTATGTCTCCTTCATCAAAAAACTTATTGAGATCTGCCACATTTTCTTCTGCCGATTCCAGGTACATTCCCAGTATCTGCACATAATTTTCTACCGTTTCAACATACTCCAGAGCCTTGTTAACATTAACCCCTGCATATTCAAGACCTGAAAGTTCCTCAGGAATGCCGGATTCTTCTTCCGGTCTCTCATTACCAACACTCTTTTCCTTCACTACCGGCTGTCCGACTTGCAGCTTATAAGATATGGTTTCAGCATCCCCTTTTATTTTTTCCACCGGCAGATACCTGATCAGCATATCCTCCAGCTCTCTGGGATTTATCGGCTTTGAAAGATATTCATCAAATCCAGCATCCATATACTCAGCCCTTGCACCTGTAATTGCATTTGCCGTAAGGCATATATAAGGAGTTTCCATATTCGGATAACAGGTATTGCCCTTCAATTCCTTAAGCACTTCAACGCCATCTTTTCCCGGCATCATATGGTCAAGGAAAATAATATCATATTTTTTTGACAGTATGAGTTTTGTGGCCTCGTCGCCGCCGGAAGCAGTGTCGATCTTTACTCTCGTCTGTTTTAACAGTCTGGTGAACACCATAAGGTTCATACGGTTGTCATCCACCACTAGTATCTCTGCATCCGGAGCTTCAAACCTCTGTCTGTACTCCTTAATTTCCTCCATTTTTTTCCTCTGAGCCTCTTCATAATTGCCCAAAGGCTCCCATTTTACAACCGTCTGTTTTATGGCAAAACTGAATTCAGAACCTGCTCCATAGACGCTGTTTACCTCCAGCGTACTTCCCATCATTTCAAGAAGTCCTTTGGTAATGCTCATTCCAAGCCCCGCTCCTTCTATATTTCTGTTGCGGGTTTCCTCGATTCGGTCAAATTTCGAGAAAAGCTTCTCCATATCCTCCTGCTTTATGCCTATGCCGGTATCCTTCACCGACACTCTGATCATTACGCTTCCAGGCTCCGATGGAATCCTATCGTAGGATACTTTAAAGGTAACACTTCCCCGTTCCGTATATTTAGCAGCGTTGGTAAGAATGTTGGTTATTATCTGCTTTATCCTTATCTCGTCACCGTGAAGGAGCTTAGGTGTATTTTCGTCAAAATCCAGGAGCAGCTTCAGCTCCTTAGCATCAAGACGTATCTTTATCATATTGACAAGGTCATTAAGCATGGAGGAAAGATCATAATCCACAGGAATTATCTGCATCTTACCCTCTTCTATTTTCGAGAAATCCAGGATATCGTTCACAATGCCAAGAAGTGTATTTCCCGCAGTCTTTATGTTCTGAGAGTATGTAATTATGTCTTCTTCAGAGCTTTCACGCAGCACCATTTCATTCATGCCAAGGATTGCATTTATAGGCGTGCGGATCTCATGTGACATGTTGGAAAGGAACGAGGATTTTGCCTCATTCGCAGCCACTGCCCTTTCCGATATTGCTATCAGTCGTTCCCTTCTGGCAGTCATACGTCTTACCACAACAGCCAGTGAAATTGCCGCTATCATAAGATAGACAAATATGAGCATCATGGTAAATGGCAGTTCCCTGTTAACTTCTTCCTTTTCCTGCACTACCAACAGGTTGTAATTGCCCATCCTCTGCATTGCGCAGTAGGAAGCTTTGTGGTCTACCTTTGCAGAAAAATGCGTTACACTCTCATCGCTGATACCGCTTGTATCTATTCCGAGGTCGGACAGCTTTTTTCCCACATGACGGTTCACTGTGGCCCCCAGTATCTCCTGAGTCTCTGCATCCGCAATAAGTATATTTACACCCTCATATGCCGGTATATTATTTACTACTTCCGACACAGCATTGCTCTGCATTTCTTCTATCAGCCGTCTCGGTTCTATGCCTATCTGTATCATGCGGGTACCGCTGTCATTCCAGCATATGGCATACATCATAGGCTTGCTCTCAGCTGTATTAGGAGTAACATCCTGGCACATGGAGAGCGCCTTGTTGTTTAGCATAGGCTTAAAGTACTCCATCTGTTCACCGGAATCGAACGTATAGCCATAGTATGCCGGAACTGTCCCACTGTAAATCTCGCCCTCAGCAGTAAAAAGATGTATCTCGTCTATTGACATAAGTTTTGCAAGCCTTATCTGTTCTGCAATGTCATACTCTGTTTCCGGAATGTTGTCGATAACATAAGCAACAGCTTTCGCCTTCGAAGTATAGCTTTCTTTCAGCGAGTCCGTGAGTGACTGTTCCTTGCGTTCATTAGCATCAAGCACATTCCGCACCTGATCGATCAGCAGGTCCGATGCCTGATACGCCTGTTCCCTCTTACTCCTGTTTATCGTTACATACACAATAAAAAGCATAAGCAGGATTACCGCGCCCACAAACATCCACATGAACCAGATGCCGCTCTTTTTATTTTTCGTTGTATTATCCATAGGAATTCCCCGTTTTATAATTCAATGCCGTTCAGGCATTCCCGAAATCTACCGGTACTCACTTTGCACCACTTAACGAGATACTTACACTGCAACTTATAACTGGCTATCATTATACCAAAAAAGGGGCTGTCGCTTTACTATAAAACTGCCGTCCCCCTTAAGGGACGGCAGCAAAAAACTCTTATTCTCCGGATCGGCAATCCGGTTCATTCACTACTTCATGGAATCGTACATCACTTTGCGTAATCCACTACCCTGGATTCCCTGATGACATTTACCTTTATCATACCGGGATACTGCATCTCTGCTTCCACCTTTTTGGAAATATCCCTCGCAAGGATGACCATATCATCATCGGATACCTGATCTGGCACCACCATGACTCTGATTTCCCTTCCGGCCTGGATTGCAAAAGTCTTTTCCACGCCTTCAAAGGAATTTGAGATTTCTTCAAGCTGTGTAAGTCTGTTGGTATATGTCCCCAGAGTTTCTCTTCTTGCCCCCGGTCTTGCAGCAGATATTGCATCAGCAGCCTGAACCAATACCGCAACCAGTGACTGCGGCTCCACATCACCATGATGTGCTTCCACTGCATTTATCACTACACGGGATTCCTTATACTTCTTGCAGAGTTCCACGCCAAGCTGCACATGTGAACCATCCATATCGTGATCAACAGCCTTGCCTATATCATGCAGGAGTCCTGCCCTCTTGGCAGTACGAACATCAAGTCCCAGTTCAGCAGCCAGAAGTCCAGCCAGCTGCGAAACCTCTATAGAATGCTTAAGCGCATTCTGACCGAAGCTAGTTCTGAATTTCAGCCTTCCGAGAAGCTTTACCACTTCAGGATGAAGTCCATGAACACCGCACTCAAGTACAGCAGCCTCACCCTCTTCCTTCATCACGGCATCCACTTCCCTGCGTGCCTTTTCAACCATCTCCTCAATTCTTGCAGGATGGATACGACCATCAACCACGAGGCGCTCTATAGCAATACGTGCAACCTCACGTCTGATAGGATCGAATCCTGAAAGAACTACTGCTTCCGGGGTATCGTCTACGATAAGCTCCACCCCTGTCATAGTCTCAAGAGTACGGATATTCCTTCCTTCTCGTCCTATGATCCTTCCTTTCATCTCATCATTTGGAAGCTGTACAACCGAAATAGTAGATTCGGATACATGGTCAGCCGCACATCTCTGAATGGCAGTAACAACATATTCCTTCGCTTTCTTTTCAGCCTCTTCTTTAGCCTGAACTTCAGCTTCCTTGATCTTCATGGCGATCTCGTGCTTTACTTCTTCTTCGACCGTCTGAATCACAAGTTCCTTTGCCTGATCGGATGTCAGTCCCGATATCCTTTCAAGCTCTGTCAGCCTCTGGGCACTAAGCCTGTCGACTTCTTCTCTCTTCTTGTTGAGATTTTCCTCTCTCTGTGCTAAACTCTGCTCTCTGCGCTCAATTGCATCAGTCTTTTTATCGATGTTCTCTTCCTTCTGCTGTATACGTCTTTCGGAACGGCTTATCTCATTTCTGCGTTCCTTAAGCTCTTTATCAAGCTCGCTCTTAGCCCTGATCGTCTCTTCCTTCACCTCGATCATGCTCTCGCGCTTCTTTTCCTCAGCAGTTTTCAGAGCCTCATCAATTATTTGTCTAGCCTTCGCATCTGCATTCCCTAATTTTCCCTCGACCTCTTTTCTGTATCTGCTTACAGAAACCTTGGCCGTTACCGGAATAGCTATTACGAGGGTGACTGCTACTGCAATGAGTGCGGCGATTATTATCCACATCATTGTACAGGAGCCCTCCTTGATCAAATTTACATTGTGCGAGATATCATCAGACATTCCTGTTACAGCACCGAACAATCCTGCCATAAGGATACACAACGCCACAATTAGCACATATTATACCTTTTTTAGGAATGTTATGTCAATGACCTTGATTTATTGATATTGCACCATACGGCGCTTTTTAAACGTTTATGATTATAGAAATCCCGACAGCTGTTTTGCAATATCAACGCCCTGTATCATTGCATGCAAAACCGGATGGTCAATATAATAATATAGACCATATAAGCAGTTTTCTTTTTTATTCAATTTTAAAAATTGATCATCCACTGTCGGGAATGACTCAGCCCTCTTTTGATAAAAAGGCTACGAGCCCTGACCGGGGCGACTGCCCCGCTGATTGCACCTGTTAAGCCTGATGCAAACAGGCACAATAGACCAGCATTTTATAAAATTTCCATATCACAGATTGCTCTGCTGATATCCCTGTACGCATAGCCCTTACCCATAAGGTAAGTCACCTGCTTATTGTATTCCCTGTTGTCCGCTGCTGCCGGATCAAAATGCCTCTTTTCCAGAAGTCTGCGGATCTTATAGCACTCATCATACTCTCCTTCGTGATAAGCAGATATAAGACTGCTGTCACCGGCTGAACCGTTATCCCCGGCAGCTGAAACTGAGATTACCCGTTCTTCACAAACCTGTTCTACCGCCTTAGCTGCCACATTTCCGGCAACACCCTTACGGGCCAAGGCCTGTACCACAGCTTTTCTGCTTTTCCTGTCAATATAACATTCAGCATAACGCAGGGCATAGTCCGTATCATCCACTAATCCCTGTTCTTTCAGCTGCTCAATCGCAGACTCTATCACAGAGGACGGATACGCTCCGCGTCTTAATCTTTCCCGTAGTTCCGCTTCCGTATAATCCCTGCTCTCTATCAGGTGGTAAAGCCGCAGAACTGCCCTTTTCACAAGTGTCTCTGAACATATCCTTGCCATAGTATCATGGGAAAGCTCACTGCCTTCACGAATATCAAATTTCTTCATATCATTCCTGTAAAGAGCAAAGGCCGGATACGAACCTTCATCTAAAAAGATTTCGTACCGGCCTTTCCCTACAGGCTTAACGCCTGTTATTATCATGCTTTATCTCCGGACTCCGCTGTATTCTCTGCTACTGCCTCATCATCAGACTTTTTAGCACGCTTCATGGGCTTTTTTTCTGCCTTGATATCAATCTCTGAGGGTGCGCCGCCTATATTATAATGTTCACGTACCAGGCGATCCACTTCTGCACACATATCCGGATGATCCTTAAGATAGATCTTGGCATTCTCCCTGCCCTGTCCGATCTTGTCACCCTTATATGCATACCATGCGCCGCTCTTGTTGATCACATCTATATCAACTGCAAGATCAAGCAGATCACCCTCGTATGAGATGCCTTCTCCGAACATGATATCAAATTCAGCTTCCTTAAAAGGAGGAGCGACTTTGTTCTTTACTATCTTCGCTCTGGTCCGGTTACCAACCGAATCGCCACCGGCTTTAAGCTGTTCTACCCTGCGCACCTCCATACGCACTGATGCATAATACTTAAGTGCATTTCCTCCGGTAGTAACCTGGGGATTGCCATAAAACACGCCCACCTTCTCACGCAGCTGATTAATAAAGATCACCGCACAGTTTGACTTGCTGATCGCACCTGCCAGTTTTCTGAGCGCCTGGCTCATGAGTCTTGCCTGGAGACCCACATGTGAATCTCCCATGTCGCCTTCAAGCTCCGCCTTCGGAGTCAATGCAGCAACGGAGTCAATGACCACTATATCCACAGCACCGGATCTTACCATTGTCTCTGCAATCTCTAATCCCTGTTCGCCATAGTCGGGCTGGTTGATATACAGATTGTCAACATCCACACCGATAGCTGCAGCATATGCAGGATCAAGTGCATGTTCAGCATCGATAAAGCCTGCAATTCCGCCGCGCTTCTGAACTTCCGCGATCATATGCAGGGTAACCGTAGTCTTACCTGATGATTCAGGACCGTATATCTCTATAACTCTGCCCTTGGGAATACCGCCTATACCAAGGGCTATATCAAGTGAAAGGGACCCTGTCGGAATTGTCTCTATATTCATCTTATTGCTGGGATCACCAAGCTTCATAAGCGCGCCCTTACCATACTGTCTCTCAACCTGCTTTAAGGCCGCATCCAAAGCTCTTAACTTTTCTTCTCTCTCCATCTTTTTTCTCCTTTCACAGAAAACATCTGTTCGTGTTTATTAGATTAAAACATTTGTTCGTGTTTGTCAACATAAAATTTATAAAAATTACTATTCCGGTACTGTATTCAGTTTTCAAGGTACACAGAAATACCATGCTCAGGATATTTCAAAAAGCATAATTCAAAATAGCTTCATTGCTGTTACAAACATCAAACTATCAATACACTATTATTACACTGTTACTTCACTACTGGAATTCCGGCGGACACCTGACCGCCTTTGCGAATGCACAATACCGAACGGTATCTGTGAACTCTCATGCGAGGATAATATCACACTTCATATTCAAAATCAAGTCCTTTTTTCACCCGGACCATGATCTTCAGTTTTCTTTTTTTCATTATCAGATCAGGTCAGTCTTTCTGCCTGAATACTTCTTCTTTACATCCAGACGGTTCAACGCACGTCTGAGCTTAGCCTCCGCTAGCTGATCCTCAAGCCTGCCCTGCTTGAGCTTTATCATATCCTTAGCTGCTTTCTCAGATTCCCTTGCCCTGTTCTCGTCTATTTCATCAGGATCTTCCGCAGACTCCACCAGCACCAGCACTTCATCGGATTCAACACGCATTATCCCTGCTGAAACAGCTGCATAACGCATACTGTCTTCGGGATCCTCATCCTTACGGTACTTAAGCAATCCCTCTTTTATCGCTACTACTGCCGACTCATGCCCGGCCATAACGCCGAACTCTCCATCAGCAGTAGGCACGGCAAGAAACTCCACCCCGCCGCTGAAGAAAACAGAATTAGCTTCATATATTCTAAGCTGAAATGAATTAATGGTTTCCAATTACAGAGTCTCCGCTTTCTTAATGGCATCGTCTATGGTTCCCACATTGTAAAACGCTGCTTCCGGGTAGTCATCATATTTTCCGGAAAGGATTGCCTTGAATCCTCTTACAGTCTCTGACCTGGGCACATAAATCCCAGGAGTACCGGTAAACTTCTCTGCCACAAACATGGGCTGAGCCAGGAATCTTATAATCTTACGTGCCCTGTTTACGATACTCTTATCCTCATCGGAAAGCTCATCCATACCGAGTATTGCTATTATATCCTGCAGTTCATTGTATTTCTGAAGGTAACGCTGCACCTCTCTGGCAGTATCATAGTGATCCTGTCCCACTATATCTGCCTCAAGTATCCTTGACGTTGATTCCAATGGATCAACCGCAGGATATATTCCCTGCTCGGCTATCTTTCTGGAAAGCACCGTGGTCGCATCCAGATGGGAGAAAGTGGTTGCCGGTGCAGGGTCAGTCAGGTCGTCTGCCGGCACATATACTGCCTGTACAGACGTAACGGACCCCGCTGCCGTTGACGCGATACGCTCCTGCAGTGTCCCCATTTCCTGTGCCAGTGTGGGCTGATACCCAACGGCAGATGGCATACGTCCCAAAAGCGTTGACACCTCAGAACCGGCCTGCACAAAACGGAATATGTTATCAATAAAGAGCAGCACGTCCCTGTTCTGCACATCCCTGAAATATTCTGCCATAGTAAGTCCCGTAAGAGCAACCCTCATACGTACTCCGGGGGACTCGTTCATCTGTCCGAATACCATAGCGGTTTTATCAATAGTACCGCTTTCTTTCATTTCATTCCACAGGTCATTTCCTTCTCTGGAACGTTCACCCACACCTGTAAATATCGAATAGCCGCCGTGCTCCATGGCAACGTTATGTATAAGTTCCTGTATAAGTACTGTCTTACCTACGCCCGCACCGCCGAACAGACCTATCTTTCCGCCCTTTGCATATGGCTCAAGCAGGTCGATAACCTTGATGCCTGTTTCCAGAATATCAACGGCCACATTCTGATCCTTAAATGATGGTGCCGGTCTGTGAATGTTCCACTTTTCCGTACCTTCCGGTATCGCTTCACCGCCGTCTATGGGATTGCCCAGTACATTGAACATTCTTCCTATAGTCACATCACCGACAGGCACCCGTATGCCTTCGCCTGTAGCCGTGACCTCCATATCCCTTGCAAGGCCCTCCGACTGTGACAGGATGATACATCTCACTACGCCGTCTTCCATAAGCTGTGCGGTTTCCATAGTACGTACGCCGTCCTCCAGCTTTACAGTAAGCGCTTCCCTCAGCCTCGGCATTTCACCTTTGTCAAAAACCACATCAACAACAGGTCCGGAAACCTGTATTATCCTGCCTTTGCGTATCTTTTTCTTTTCCTTAATCACGCCGTTTGTCCTCCGGTATCAGAATTAATATCATCTTTCAGATGCTTTTTCTTCTTTCGCTTTCTCTTCTGCGACCTTGCGCCTGCTGCCACCTCGGTAATCTCCTGGGTTATCATTCCCTGTCTGATACGGTTATACTCTATCCGAAGCTCATATAACAATTCCTCGGCATTGTCATTTGCTGACCGCATGGCAGCCATTCTGGAATTCTGTTCCGCGCAAAAACTGTCCACCAGGGCGCCGTATATATTCCCGGATACATACTGTGGCATAAAACTCTCCAGTATCCCCTCCGGGGAAGGCTCGAAATTATAATATTTCTTCTGCCTTTCCGTTTCATCTTCATCAATAAACTCTTCTGTGAAAAAGGGCAGAAGCCTCTCGTTCCTTACCACACACGACAGCTCAGATTCCACATCACTGTATATCATCCTTATCTCATTTACTTCACCGCTTAGATAAGAAGTCAGAAGACCGGCGCATATCATCCTTGCCCATTTATAGGAAGGCGTAGGCGCTATCTCATGGAATTCCCTCACCACCGGTATCCTGTGATTTCTGAAATAACGGATCCCGTTTTCACCGATAGCAAATATCTTTATGCTGCGATCCTTTCTCCTCTCCTTCTCCAGAGCACGAAGCACATTCATATTGTATGCACCGGCCATTCCCTTATCCGCAGTAATCACGAGATAAGCCTTGGCTTTCCTTTTTCGCTTGTGCATGTTGCTCCCACTGAAATAACCTGAATCAACCGAGGGCGCATTTCTAAATATCCTCTTTATCTCCCTGGCCTGTGCTTCAAAAAAAGGACGCACATTCTCAAGATCGGCTCTGGCCTTTCTCATTTTCACAGAAGATATGAGGTACATGGCATTGGTTATCTTCTTTGTACTGCGTACGCCCGATATTCTGTTTTTTATTTCATTCAGTGTTGCCATTTATCCTCGTAGAATCTCTTTGCAGCTTCAATGATCTGTTCCTTTTCCTCAGGAGTCATAACTCCCGTCTCATCAATCTTTGCGCAGAGTGCAGACTCCGTAATTGCGAAATGCTTAAGCATCTCATCGCGGAACTTAATGATCTTATCCTGGGGTACATTTTCCATAACATGTGCAATAGCGGCACATAGTATGATCACCTGCTCATGCAGTGAGAATGGGTGTCCCTGTGGCTGTATCAGCAATTTCATCAATCCCTGCCCATAGTTCAGCTGCTTCTTTGTAGACTCGTCCAGATCACTGGAAAACTGTGTGAATACTTCCATCTCCCTGTACTGTGCAAGATCCAGTCTTAAACTCCCCACAGCTTTTTTCATCGCCTTTGTCTGTGCAGCTCCGCCCACACGCGATACGGAAAGTCCGACATTGACAGCAGGTCTCTGTCCTGCAAAGAAAAGATCGCTTTCCAGGAATATCTGTCCGTCAGTTATGGAAATTATATTAGTGGGTATGTATGCAGAAACATCTCCTGCCTGTGTCTCAACTATAGGAAGTGCAGTCATACTTCCGCCGCCAATAGCATCGGAAAGCCTTGCCGAGCGTTCCAGCAGCCTTGAGTGCAGATAGAATACGTCACCCGGATACGCTTCTCTTCCCGGTGAACGCTCCAGCAGAAGTGAAAGCGCCCTGTACGCTATTGCATGCTTGGAAAGGTCATCATATATAATGAGCACATCCCTGCCCTGGTACATAAAATATTCGCCCAGAGCCGCCCCTGCATAAGGAGCGATATACTGGACAGGAGCCGTCTCAGACGCAGACGCGGAAACCACTATGGTATACTCCATTGCCCCCTGCTTCTTGAGATTACCGACTATATGGGCCACACTTGAAGACTTCTGTCCTATCGCAACATATATACAGATTACCCCATTGCCCTTCTGGTTCAATATGGTATCCGTGGCAATAGTGGTCTTTCCGGTCTGTCTGTCGCCGATTATGAGCTCTCGCTGTCCACGACCAATAGGAAACATTGAATCGATGGAGAGCAGTCCCGTATTCATAGGGGTATCAACCCCCTGCCGGGACACAATATCCGGTGCCGGTGATTCTATGGCACGGTACCCGGCAGCCTTTATCTTACCTTCTCCGTCTATGGGTTCACCAAGTGCATTAACTACCCTTCCTATGTATGCATCACCCACCGGAATTCCTGCGGTCTTTTTGGTCCGTCTTACCCGGCTGCCCTCGGTAACGTCCGTATCGTCACCAAAAAGTATGATGCCGACACAGTCAGGTCTTAGATCCTGCACCATCCCCTTTACACCGGATTCAAATATCACTATCTCGCCATATACTACACTGCGAAGCCCTTCAGCCAGAACTATTCCGTCGCCCACAGTCAGTACGACACCCTCTTCCTCAGGACGGACATGCGCCTCCCAGGAATCTATAGATGACTTAAAAAGCGTGATGACATCAGACTCTTCGTCATCATACCTCGCGGCTATTTCATCCAGCATGTCGGCCAACTGCCTGTATCTGCCTTCACGTGTCCAGTCATATACCTCGCCGTCTGCCTCCAGCCTGAAGCCGTTCCCTACAGTCTCATCCTTCTTCCAGACCAGTTCAAACTCCTCGCCCTGTTCTTTTAAAAGAAATGCTTCAAATCGTTTCTTCTGCGTGACATCAGGTGAAACAGCACTGTAAATATACGCCTCTTTTTTTGAAACGGCTGAGGTCTTACTTTCTTCCATCAGAATTTCCTCCGTCAGTGCTCTTCTCTGCCTCATTTAAGAATGAATCAAAGGACGAACCGCCCTCGCTGTCAAGCATTATCTTGCGGGTAGCTTCCTCTATCATCTTGGAGATATCCTCCTTGGCACCTTCGACAATGCCTTTTTTCTTTCTTTCACCCTCAGCCTTGGCTTCAGCAATAACACTCTCTGCCTTCTTTTTAAGGCTCTCCTCCTCTGTCTTACGCATCTCGGCGATTTCGACCTGAGCGGCGCTCATCTTAGCCTCAACTTCCTCGTCTGCCTTATCCATCGCAGCAGTATACTCTGCCTTTAAAGCCTTAGCCTCATCAAGCGTCTTCTTTGCCTGCTCATCCATTTCCCTGTAATGCTCCTCTCGTTTCTGGATAAAATCCTTTACGGGCTTATACAAAAGAATATAAAGTCCTCCGAAGAGAAGGATTATATTGAAAAGGTGCAGGAAAATCTGCATAAAATCTATTCCGAGTATCATTTTTCCCCTTCCTGCCGTTCATACGGCTATGCGAAGAGATCTGCAGCGCAGATCCTCAAATACAGCTTATAATACAGGTCCTGTCCTGTTTACAGTACGAAGATTACCAGTATCGAAATGATCAGTGCGTAAATTACTACAGTCTCTATAAATACCAGGCCTAACATCATGATCGTCTGTATCTTTCCGCTCATCTCAGGCTGTCTTGCTACGCCCTCACCGCATCGTCCAACTGCAAGTCCCATGCCTATACCGCCACCAAGTGCGGCAAGACCAACCGCAACACCTGCGCCGATGGCTTTTCCCAAAATATCATTTATCCCGACATTTGATTCTGCAGCCGCTTCCGATGCTGCCGCTGTAGTATCTGCGGCCTGAGCGCTTATGACTCCTGCTACCCCTACACCTGCCATAACAAGGATTATCACTGCAAGTGCAACTGCCATTGTTTTGATCATCTTTAATTTCATTTTCTTTCCCTCCGGAGTTTTAAATTTTTGTTCTGGAATAAAACTATATTTAAACTTTTACTTTAATTATTTATGCTTTATGCCGCTGTTACTTCCGATGTTTCCGTTTTCTTCTTCTTTTCCCTTATCTCCGTAACCTCACCATAGTAGAAACTCGTAAGCATAGTCAGGACATAAGCCTGAATAACTGCATGCAATACGGTAAAAAGCACCCCCACCAGTACCGGCAGCACGAAGCTGAGCGACAGGTAGTAATAAACCAGCTCAGTGGTAAGCATACCCGAAAGCAATGCGCCAAATAATCTGAAAGTCATGGATACCGGCAGCGAAAACTCCTTAAGCGCTTTCCCTATACCGGCAAATTTATTTGCCGTAACTGCACCGAAAACGATGAACAGATATGAAAAACAGCCTGCCGCTATTGCTCCGTTTATATTGGCAAGGGGCGCCGGCAACGCCAGTGAATTGCCCGCGGTAGATACTACCTGTATACCTAAAAGCTCAAACATTGTGCCTGCGAATACATAGGATCCTATAGCAAAAATATACGCGCCGAGAGCTTTATTCCTATGCGGACTGTTAGACCTGGCAAGTCCGTCAAACAGCCCTACCCACATCTCAAGGAGCATCTGGAATCTTCCCGGAACAAATTTAAATTTTGGGATAACGAAGATCCTTATTATCAGTGCAGCCGCCAGAATGAAAGCTGTCACTATAAATCCCGAAAGAAGAGACGGATCGATCTGCATAATACCGAAAACCGATATCTTATTTGTCTCATGCAGTACTGCATCGCGCATTACTTCCTTTACGGTTTCATGCTTATCAGCATGGAAAGTAAACACCGTTCCCACAATGCTGAGAGCCGCCAGCACCAGCATTATGACAATGGTTTTTGTCCTTTTTTTCTTATCCAATTTGGAACCCCTCCGATACAGACAGAATATAATTTTGCTACATTTGATTATACGACATTTTGAAGTAAAAAAAAACTTGATATACAGTGTTTTTTTATTTATCATAGTCACTTGTGATGATCCACCGTCAATAGGCATACATTATGCACAATCACGATTAATTTTACTGTATGCTTCCGACCGGATACGCACGGATTTTGGCCGCGCAAAACATAACGCTTCCCGCAGCCAAAATCCGATACAGTAAACGGCCGCGCAAAAAGAATTTCGGTGTGTCACGGAGCAAAACTGTGGAAAACGAATCAAAATCAGATATCCGAAAAAAAGACAAAGCTTTTCTTAACGGGCTAAGGGACGGTCTTCCCATAGCACTGGGGTATTTTGCCGTATCATTTTCGCTGGGCATACAGGCAAAGGATGTAGGCATGAATGCATTCCAGGCGGCTGTCATGTCCCTTACCAATCTGACCAGTGCCGGAGAATTCGGAGCACTGTCAATAATCGGTGCAGGCGGTTCCTATCTTTCGATAGCGCTTTCACAGCTCATAATAAACCTCCGCTACTGCCTGATGAGTTTTGCGCTTTCCCAGAAGATCAGACCGGAAACTCCCACACATCACAGGCTGTTAATGTCCTATGGCATTACGGATGAGATCTTCGGAGTATCAATAGGACAGAAATACCCGCTTTCACCATTTTATACATACGGTGCGCTTCTCCTTACTGTTCCCGGCTGGACCGCAGGCACGGCCATAGGCGTCCTTGCCGGCAGCATACTCCCCGATTCCGTCACAAGCGCATTAAATCTGGCACTGTATGGAATGTTTACCGCTGTCTTTATCCCCAGATCCAGGGAAGACCTGCGTATCTGTGCTGCTGTGATCACTTCAATGACAGCCAGCCTTGCAGCCACGTACCTCCCTTATATCAAAGACATAGACGGCGGCAGCCGCATCATAATACTCACGGTACTTATATCCCTGATATTTGCCATAATAAAACCTATAGATAACGAGTCTTCTGATGAAACAGATGCCGGACATACAGACAGCATAAAGGAAGAAAAAGAAGCCGGATCCACTTCATAGTGCCGTTTTTTCAATAAAGGAGAAACACTAAGACATGAACACTTGGATATACATCGCCGTAATGGCCGCAGTAACCTACCTGATAAGGATGCTCCCCATGACCATCCTGAGAAAAGAAATAAAGAACAAAACTCTCAGATCATTTCTGGCATATGTGCCCTATGTCACACTGACAGTCATGACTTTCCCCACAATACTGGGAGCCACAAGGAGCCTGTACTCAGCCCTTGCCGGCTTTGCAACCGCTCTGATAATGTCTTATTTCAAAAAAAGCATGATACTGGTTGCCCTGGTATCATGCGCTGTAGTATTTATAACCGAACTGATCATCATTCACTGACGGTATTCTTTTTTCTGCCGTTTTCCTCAAGGAACGCCAGGAAATTATCTTCAGGCATAGGCTTTGCGTAATAGTATCCCTGGATGTATTCACACTCCATTTCTATGAACCACTCAGCCTTATCCTTATCCTCTACACCCTCTACCACTATTTCCGCGCCAAGGCTCTTAAGAAGGCTTATGGTCTCTTTCATTATGTTTTTGCGTCTGTCATCAACAAGTCCGTCAATAAGACACTTGTCCAGCTTTATTATCTTATACGGGAAATTCATTATCCTGCCCAGATTAGAATAACCCGAGCCATAATCATCCAGGGAAAAGCTGTTTCCGTTTTCGGATATATCGCTCATTGTCTTTATAACAGCATCTGCCAGATAGTCCGATGCTGTCTCCGTAATTTCAAAATTTATACGTTCGGGGGCTATCTTATACTCATCAAGTATCTCCTTGATCTTCCTGGCCATATCCTTCTGGGTACACTGCATCACAGACAGATTTACTTCCACAAACTTGATCCCTCTGTCAAAAGCATCACTTTCCGAAAGGAACCTGCACACATCACGGATTACAAACTCACCTATCTGAAGTATGGCACCGCTCTTCTCTGCAGCCGGAATAAAGATCGAAGGCGGAACATATCCAAGTGTTTCATCCTTTAGACGGAGCAGTGCTTCTGCAGATGTAAAAGCCCCATCCTTAACGGAATATATAGGCTGATAGAACACCTCAAACTTATTATTCTTGATAGCGTCAGCCACAATGCGGTCAATGGTATTGCTGATAACAAAATCTCTGTCCGGAATAATATCGCAGTATTTGACAAAAACATTAGGCGGAAGGTAATTAACAAAAGTCTCAGCGAATTTTAAGAGTTCCTCTTCATTGTCACAGTCCGAAGGAAGCTCTACTCCGCATACCGCAAACTCCAGCTTCATACGTATGCCGTCAAGATTATACTCCTCACGAATGACAGGGATATTGTTATCTGCAACAGATGAAAGCCTATCCTTATTAACGTCTCCCCTGTCAGCAATAGCAAAAAGTCCGTTTTTCAGGTAGTAAAGCTCTGCAAGATGTCTGTTCTCCCTCTGCAGGATAGAAAAGAGTCTGTCCGACACCTGGCGCATCAGTTCCGCATAAACCACCCTGCCCAGTGAATTTTCCAGAGGCTTGCTGCTCCTTATCTTGACAAATACGATTAATGTACTGTCACCGGCCGCATACATATTGCCCAGCATATGCTTGAATGCAACAAAAGGCTTGGCCCCGGTCTCAAGATCATAGTTTTCCTCTATGCTGAGTACAAAGAATGAAAGCAACAGCACCGTAAGTGCCATGCCAAACATCTGGACAAGCAGCTTCGGATTAGTAGCCTGAATATAGTATGCCAGAAGATTCACAGGATAGATAAAAAGAAGCGCAAGAAATTTTATGGTCTCTATACGCTTCTTTACCCTGCAGTAGATAATAAGCAGCAGGCAGAATATAACATAGTAAAATCCAACCGCTACCGAAACACCTATCATGAATCCTCTATGGTAAACAGGGATTCCATCCGGACTATAGGTATGATAGAAAAGCGCATGCGTGGAACCGTTTGATATGAGAAGCATGAGATTCACAAGCAACGGAGAAAAAAACATAACCGCTAAAGCAAGAGAAGACCGGATCTTTTTAAAAGTCCCGGTAATGCTTCCTACCATATAAATATATACAGGATATACCATGGAATTGAAGAAAATGTAAGCACTACAGGCTATGTTCCTGAAACCTATAGTATTATTATAGGGAGCGAACCAGTCCAGAGGAGCTGACCTCAGGATATCCATGCATGTGGTAAGAATAATAAGACCAATGAATGCAAAAAAAATCCTATTCGTCCTGCCTCTGTACATTTTTCTGAAACAGAGCGACAGCAATAGGACCGCACAGACCAAAAGAGCCGCAATGTCTAGGTAATAGACACGGTATACCAATTATCACACCCCCTTGAGCATTGTAAAGAACAGCACAACGCCCCTCAAATCATCAGGCAGCAGAAAACGTATTTCCTGAATTATATCAGAAAACTGTTGTACGCACCAGTCTGGTAATATCTGCAGTCATATTCTCCACGAATGTAACTGACATTTCCATTTTACTCAACGAAGTAACCCTTATCTCTCTGGTTCTTTTTTCTGATGACTTCACGTTCTTTGTAGTAACCATTATATGATAGCGCTCAGCCCCGGTCTTATCAGTATAAGACTCCAAAACATAATCATATTCCACTATATTGGACTTTGAACCATCCTTTGTATTAAGGGTATAATTTGTAGCAACTCCGGTATTACCCTCGTCAGTCTTATTGTCCTGCGAGAAAACCCAGCACTCGGTTGTATCCTGTCCCAGTGCTTTGGGATATCTCCACTCTCCCTGTATATTGTCATTAGTGACATCCAGCTGCCTGAACATATCAAAGAGATAATATCCGCCTGCAATGACCATCAGAAGGAATAATACGCCTATGATCCTTCCCGCTATGTCCTTCGGCTCTTTTTCAACCTTCGGTTTAACTTTGATAGTTGCCATTTTTCTTCCTCCCTTTTATCAGTCACCTATCTCTTCAAGATGCTGACTTGCTTTTTGAGCTTCCAGACTGTCCGGAAACTTTTCCAAAAGTTCATTAAATTTTGTTGCTGCGCTGCTTACATCGCCATTTTCATAATATGCTAATCCCAGATAATACAAAGCATCATCACTGTCGGGATCGTATTCATATGCTCTGGTCAGACATTCTATGGCTGTTTCATAGTCTCTTGAATTGTACGACTCAATTCCCTTCTCGTAAAAACGTTCTGCCACCGAAGCCCCGATACCGCCCTTCAGGTAAGCATAAAGATCAAGGAATTCCGTCGATGCGCCATCATCCAGATAATCAGCCGGTATCTTCTCCAGGTATTCATCAACAGTCATATTATCCTGACCGGAATCCATATATGCATAAGCCGCCGCCATCAGGTAATCATTGATCTCAGCGGTCCCGTTTGATCCGGAATAGCCGTCTATCATTTCTTTCTGTGCCTGGATATCTGCCTGAAGTTCGGTTATCCTGGCTTCCAGATCAGTTATCTCGGCATTCTTCTCATCCAGCTGTGCCCCATATTCCGAAGCTTTGGCATTAGCCTCATCCCGGACCGACGAAATCCTGGCCGGAAGTATAATGAAATATGACACGCACACGCCTATGATTATTCCTATGGCAATTTCGACAAATACATTTATTCCCAGAGTTTCGCCGACGCCCACAGGCTGTATTATGGTCTCATTGCCACTGGTCTTGTAGACAGCAGTTACTTCTTCTTTTTTCTTCCTGCGTCCGCGTTTATTATCCGCTGCCTGCTTAAGAACCGCATCTATCTCTTTTTTATATCTGAGGGACTTAAGATCTCCGCAGTCTATCTTAAGCGTCCTCTCAGCCTCCCTGGCAGCTCTTTCCCACTCTTCTTTCTGTATATACAGAAGGGTAAGCAGCTGACGAGCCTTGACATAATTCGGATTCATGCTGATGACCTTCTTCAGCTGAATGATGGCCATATCAGAACTGTCCTGCCAGCACAGATCGAGAGCTTTATTAAATTTTCTTATGGATGTCTTGATATTTTCAAGACGCCCCTGATCGTTCTTGAGAGCATTTATGTACTCGTTTGCAACATTTTTCTCAGGCCGCATATTCTGGCTGATGACCCACTCGGACAACGCCTCTACGCCCTCACCTGTCTCATAATAAACAAGTCCCAAAAGGTTCCTTGCATCTATATGATTTTTATTGAAACGGATACACTCCTTAAGCGCCTTTACAGCTCCTGAAAGATCTCTTACACTTGCGCGCTCCAGACCCTCATTATAAAGTCTGTTGGAAGTATATATTATCTTCTTATAGTGCTTTACATCCGCACCGCAGTTTGTGCAGAACTCAAGTTCGGTCAGATCACATCCGCAATTAAAACATTTCACAGATACTGCTCCTACTCGTTGTAAACATCTCCCTCGCCGGTTGCCGCACTATCCGAATTCTGTGCAAGATTAAGCAGCACTTCCACTACATCGCCCTCATCCTGCTTTTCGTATATATCGCTTTCAGCATCGCCCATTTCAAGGCTTTTATGAAATTTTTTCAGTTCTTCCTCAAAAATGATCATACCTGTCTCCGGCTGATGGCATAAATCCACATAATAATCAACAATACTTTTTCACATACAACATAATAACGATATTGCATGTAAAAATCAACACAAAATTATATATCGTTATTTATTCAGATTGGCTATGCGTTCTTTTACCTGTTCCATCAGCTTCTCGTATTTAGCAAGCTTAGCTTTTTCCTCTTCAATCTTTTCCGCAGGGGCCTTAGAAAGGAATCTTTCATTGTTAAGCATTCCGTTCGAGCGCTTCAGTTCTCCCTCAAGCCGCTTTTCTTCTTTCTTAAGGCGCTCCAGCTCTTTCTCCAGATCGACAAGATCAGAAAAAGGAATGTAGATTGCCGCATGTGCCAGCAGTACCGACACTGCATCCTCCGCTATACCGGTCTTGTCTGCCTGAACTGTAACATCTGAAGCATAAGCAAGTGTCCTCAGGAAATAATCATTTTCAGTAAAGCTCTTCTTTACGTCATCATTTCCGGTAACAACAAATATCTGCGCTTTCCTTGAAGGGGGAACATTCATCTCGGTACGCACATTTCGTACGCCCCTTACAGCTTCCTTTATGGTTTCGATGTTGTTCTCATCCTCGGCAAAATTTCTTTCTTCGGTATAAACCGGCCATGAGGAGATCATTATGGACTCTTCCGCATCCTGCAGGTTGCAGAAAATCTCCTCAGTGATGAACGGCATGAAAGGATGGAGAAGCTTAAGTGAATCCACCAGCACAGCCTTAAGTACAGCCAATGCAGCAGCCCTTGATGCCCTGTCAGCATCCGTCTCATTCTCCTTCTTATACAGACGGGGCTTTACCATCTCTATATACCAGTCACAGTACTCATCCCAGATAAAGTCATATACCTTCTGTACTGCAACGCCCATCTCGAATTTTTCCATATTCTCGGTAACATCGCGGACAGTATTGTTGAGCTTGGACAGGATCCAGCGGTCAACAGGCTCGGTCTTTACCTCAGATACATTCTTTATCTCCTCGTCACCCATATTCATCATGATGAAACGGGATGCATTCCATACTTTATTTGCAAAGTTACGGCTGTTCTCCACACGGTCGGTAGAAAATCTCATATCATTTCCGGGTGCATTTCCGGTCACAAGTGTAAGCCTTAACGCATCTGCACCATATGTAGAGATTATCTCCAGGGGATCGATGCCGTTTCCAAGGGATTTACTCATCTTTCTGCCCTGAGCGTCACGAACCAGGCCATGGAATAGCACAGTCTTAAAAGGCTTATCCCCCATATGCTCATAGCCTGAGAATACCATCCTGATAACCCAGAAGAATATGATATCATAGCCGGTAACAAGCACATCCGTAGGATAAAAATACTTAAGGTCTTCTGTCATCTCAGGCCAGCCTAATGTTTCAAACGGCCAGAGTGCCGATGAGAACCATGTGTCAAGGGTATCCGGATCCTGGGTAAGATGTGTGCAGCCGCACTTAGGGCACTTTTCCGGTGCAGATTTTGCGACGACTATCTCTTTGCAGTCATCACAGTACCATGCCGGAATCCTGTGTCCCCACCAGAGCTGTCTGGAAATACACCAGTCCTTGATATTATTGGTCCAGTTAAAGTAGGTCTTCTCCATGCTCTTGGGGATCAGCTTTATCTCACCGTCTTCTATAGCTTTTACTGCAGGCTTGATGAGCTCATCCATACGGACAAACCACTGCTCCTTTACCATGGGTTCTACTGTTGCATTACACCTGTCATGGGTTCCGACATTATGGGTAAGGTCTTCTATGGATACCAAAAGACCCATTTCATCCAGTTCCTTTACGATAGCATCCCTTGCAACGTAGCGGTCCATGCCGTTAAACTTACCGCCATTTTCATTTATGGTAGCGTCATCATTCATGATATTGATCACTTCCAGATTGTGACGCTTTCCTACCTCAAAGTCGTTAGGATCGTGTGCCGGTGTAATCTTAACAACACCTGTACCTACTTCCATATCAGCATGCTCATCACCTACAACAGGGATGGGACGGTTGATTATGGGAAGCATTACATTCTTACCGATAAGATCTTTATACCTTGGATCCTCCGGATTAACGGCCACAGCCGTATCGCCCAGCATTGTCTCCGGTCTGGTAGTTGCAAACTCAAGGAAACGGGTTTTCGACACCGAACCGTCGTCCTCTATTACAGGATACTTGATATGCCAGAAATGGCTGGCCTGCTCTTTATACTCTACTTCCGCATCAGATATGGAGGTCTTACATACAGGGCACCAGTTTACCATGCGCTTGCCCTTGTATATATATCCTTTTTCATGCATCTTAACAAAGACTTCGGTAACTGCCTTATTGCAGCCTTCGTCCATTGTAAATCTCTCACGATCCCAGTCACAGGAAGATCCAAGCTTCTTGAGCTGGTTTACGATTCTTCCGCCGTACTCTTTTCTCCAGTCCCAGCACTTTTCAAGGAAACCATCGCGTCCAAGATCAGCCTTTGTTATTCCCTGCTTCTTTAAATTTTCTATTACCTTAACCTCGGTTGCAATGGAAGCATGGTCTGTCCCCGGCTGCCATAGCGCATTGTACCCCTGCATCCTTTTGAACCTGATCAGTATGTCCTGCATAGTCTCATCCAGCGCATGTCCCATGTGCAGCTGTCCCGTGATATTGGGTGGCGGGATCACGATCGTGAACGGTGTTTTGCTCTTATCTACCTCTGCGTGGAAGTATTTCTTTGTCTCCCACTTCTCATACAGCCTGTTTTCGATCCCACTGGGGTCGTATGTTTTTGCAAGTTCCTTACTCATTTTATGTTCTCCCTGTAATTAAATTTTTTATCGACATTTTACCGATAACACGAATTGCTCCGCCGCTTTGCGGCTTTCGCAATTCTACGGCCATTCGCCTCAATTGTTTACTTTTTTCCGATAACACGAATTGCTCCGCCGCTTCGCGGCTTTCGCAATTCTACGGTCATTCGCAATCCGCTGAAATGTTTGCTGCGCAAACATTTCGCTTCTTGCTCATGTCCGTTCGGGAACCAAGGTCAAAGGCTTTTTCGTGCAAGCACGAAAAGCCTTTGGCTTTGGTTCCCTGTTATCGCTCCATCTTCCAGAATTCCACGCTGTATGGAGCCAGCTCGCTTCCACCGCCGAAATCGTGTTTACCGCCGCTTATAAGCTCATCAGCCATTCCGCATCCCGCATCAAAATGTGCCATATAGGGGTTGCTGTCCATGTTGATCGCTACCAGCACACGCTCATCGTCACATTTCCTCTCCCAGATACATTGCTTATTGGTAAGCAGTACGCTACGGAATCCGCCATAGTTCAGAGCCTTCGAATTCTTCTTAGCCTCTGCCATTGCAGAAATTATATCCGTAAGCTCATTCCATTCGGGCTTGTCAAATGAAGGTCTTAATGCGGGATCGCCCTGTGACTTGTCAGCCTTTGTGCCCCACTCGCTTCCGTAATAAACGCAGGGGATACCGGGCATTCCGAATATTATGCCATAGGCCAGCTTAAGGCAGGCCGGATCCGATATCAGTGATGCGATCCTTGACACATCATGGTTATCAACAAAGGAAAGCAGGTGAGATCCCCTTGCCACACACCAGTCTTCCGGTCCGAAGAGTCTTAAAAGGCTATGAACTATCTCAAACATATTTGCAGAGTTTATTGCCGAATGGATTCCCTTATAACACTGATAATTGGTAACGGAATGTATATTCATTTCATTTAACATCCGTCCGTACTCTCCGTGAAGGACTTCCCCCAGAAGGAAGAAATCATGCTTCTTCGAATCAGTAAACTCTCTTAGCCTTCTGGTAAATGCAGGATCCAGACAATATGCCACATCAAGTCTTATACCGTCTATATCAAAGTCATCTATCCAGCCGTTTACAGCGCTGAATATATGCTGTACCACATCCTCATTCCTCAGATTCAGCTTTACCAGATCATAATTACCTTCCCAGCCTTCATACCAGAGGCCATCGTTGTAGTTTGAGTTCCCCTCAAAAGATATCCGGTTAAACCATGAAACATAAGGAGATGACTGGCGGTTTTTAAGTACATCCTGAAAGGCCCAGAATCCGCGTCCCACATGATTAAACACGCCATCCAGGACCACCTTTATACCTTCCTTGTGCAGGGCATCACAGACCTTTTTAAAATCTTCGTTTGTCCCCAGCCTCACATCAAGCTTCGTATAATCCCTGGTATTATAGCCATGGGTATCAGACTCAAATACAGGCGAAAAATAAATTGCATTGCAACCCAGCTTCTTTATATGAGGTATCCAGTCCAGAACCTTCAGTATCCTTGACACCTGCACTCCGTCATTTTCAAAGGGAGCGCCACAGAATCCAAGTGGATATATCTGATAGAATACGCTTTCATCTGCCCACATAGTCTTACTCCTCCTGCCTTTCCATGATATCTACAGCTTAATCCAACCATCGGTACACCCGTAACAGCACGTGTCCAGGATATCCCCAAATACTTAAAGCTGATATTTTAACAGTAACGACAATTTTACCACATACCGGGCCTGTTTGCACTATATTTTGCCTGCAGCCTCTCCAAGCGCCACTCCAAGTGATGCTCTGATCACCCATTCTATCGCCGCCCGTTTCACTCCCTGCGGTACCAGAATTCTCCGATTGCCTCAGGCAGAGCCTCCCCGGTTACAACCGCATATCTTGTCCATTCTCTCGGGAATAGTTTCTTATATGAATTATCCACGTAACGTTCATCCAGCAGGACTACCACGCCGGTATCCGTTTCAGTCCTTATGACGCGGCCGGCAGCCTGCAAGACCTTATTCATTCCCGGGAAACGATATGCATAATCAAAACCGTTTTCCTCAAAGAACTCCCTTATTATCTCTCTCTCAACGCCAACCTGTGGAAGTCCTGTTCCGATTATCACGCTGCCGATAAGAGCCTCTCCGCGCAGGTCGATTCCTTCGGAAAAAATCCCCCCCAGTACACAGAATCCCACAACAGTCTTTCTCTCATCCTCGTCCCTGAATATCCTGAGGAATTCTTCTCTCATATCCTCATTCATCCTCGAGTCCTGCTTCATGAGTTTAATTTTCCTTCTGTTGTAATGACGCTCTTCAAAGAAAACACTTACCGTCTCCATAAACGAGTATGACGGAAAGAACACCATATAATTCCCTTTTTTTGTGTTGATAACATCTGCGATCCGGTCTGCGATCCTGCCGAACATATCCTCCGTACGCTTTGCATACAGACTGGTCACATCCCTGTCTACGAAAATCCCAAGGTGTTCAGGATCAAAGGGCGACCCGGCATAGATCTCATAATCTTCGTCTGTACCACCCAACAGCTTTTTATAATACGTTAAGGGAAGAAACGTAGCCGAAAACAGCACGGAAGCCCTTCCTCTGGCCATGCATTCAGCGAGATTTTCACTCGGATCCACGCACAGCAGCTTTACCATAAAGCTGTTATCTTCTTTAAACTCAGCAAACATGCGGTAATTTTCATCCAGTTTCTCGTAAATGAGCATAAAATGGCAGGTTTCAAAATACAGCTCCAGTATATCCTTACGCATCGGCGGATTATCTTCTTCGCTGAAATAATGTCCTATTGCAGAATTAAGTCCTTCCACCTGTCCTGCCAGGGTATTGACATTTTCAAGAATGCGGAACTTCTCAGTTTTTTCTGCCATAGCAGCCATGGTCTTTATGCAGTTATCAAGTGCACGTGCTATCTTTTTAATGAACTCAGCAATTTCAGCATCCCTTTTCTTCCTGCCCCTGCGTAACACAGCCACATCCGTCGTGACCTTCCCAGAAAGATACTCATCCAGACGATACTTAAGCTTTCCGAACTGGGCTATCGTCAGCTCTGCGCTGTACATATCCCGTCCCCGGTCTAAAAGATTATGTGCCTCATCGATCAGAAATACAAAGTCATTTCCGCTTCCATCCGCAAAAAATCTTCTCAGATACGCATGGGGATCAAAAAGATAATTGTAGTCACAGATTATGATATCGGCAAACCATGTCAGGTCAAGACTCAGCTCAAAGGGACATACTTTATGCTTTCTTGCCGCTTCCTGTATGGAATCCCTGTCAAATCTGTCCGCATTGCATACAGTATCATAAATCGCATCATTTATACGGTCATAGTGTCCTCTTGCATAGGGGCAGTCCAACGGATTGCATTCTTTTTTGGCAGAAAGACAGATTTTTTCCCTGGCCGTCAATACCACACTCTTGGCAATGAGCCCGACACCTCTCATCTGCTCCACCGCATTGTCCGCGACTGTACGGGTAATGGTTTTTGCCGTAAAATAGAAAACTTTTTCAGTAAGCCCTTCTCCCATGGATTTTACCGAAGGGTAAAGAGTAGTGATCGTCTTCCCAACACCTGTCGGAGCTTCCATAAAAAGCTTTTTCTTTTCACGTATCGTCTCAGCTGCATTTTCAATAAGCTGCTCCTGCTCTCCCCTGTAATCAAAAGGGAATTCAAGAGTCTTTATGGATGCCTGTCTTTTTTCATAATGATCTATCTGAAGATCGGTAAACCTTCTATAGGATTCTATCAGTTCCCCAAACCAGCGTGTTATCTCTCCGGCTGTGTATTCTTCAAAAAAGAACTTTACATCCTCTTTCTCCGGATTGCAGTATGTCATGCGGACCCTGATAAAATTCAGATCATTCTGTGTCAGATAAATATATGCATAAACCTTTGCCTGTGCCAAATGTATGGGATCTGGCTTACGGATCCTGGAAAGACGCTTCCTTACGCACTTTATCTCATCTACGGTTACAGCCTTGCCATCGGAAAAAAAAGCATTGATCGAGAGTTGTTTTGAGTTCGGGTCACTATCATCTCCGAAATTGTCACTTATTATTCCATCAGCCCTGCCTTCTATGCGAAGTACATATTTTTCGGTCACATAGTCATATCTGAGTGGGACTTCGGCCCTGTACTCCCCCCCCTGTTTTCCCTGTATAAGCCTGTGCATGCGGCTGCCCTCCTGCATTGCGGATACCGACAGGCCGCCAAAGCGGTCATCTATATCACCTGAGCGCAGGACAAACTCAACAAGAGCTCTTACAGACACCTTGATTCCATATCGTATATTGCTGTTTTCCTCAGTAAACAATTCCATGTAACTTTTCCAAAAGACACTTCCGTTATCAAATGATTTTTTCCGGCGGAAGCAGATCTTTAACAATCATTTCCATTTTCTTATATTCTATAGGCTTTGAAAGATATGCACTGAAGCCTTCCTTTGCATATTTTTCCTCGAGTTCCATGGCTATATTGGCACTAAGCAGTATCACCGGTGTACTATCGTTAATATTATCCGGGTCATTTTTTATAGTATGAAAAGCTTCTACCCCATCCATTTCCGGCATAAGATGATCCATAAATATCAGGTCATATTTTTTATTCTTACTCATTTCCACTGCCACCTTTCCGGATTCCGCAGTTTCTATGGTCATTTCCGTTTTAGCTAAAAGCCGCTTTAAAACCAGAAGATTCATCCTGTTATCATCTACTGCAAGCGCCACCGCATCCGGCGCAGTAAAAAGCGGAATGTACTGTTCCTTTTTTCCTTTTCCCCCGCAGGTTTCATTTTTTCTCCATTCCCCCATAGGACTTTCGTCACAGACCTTCTGGGGAATCCTTGCCGTAAATTCCGAGCCTTCACCATAATTGCTATTTACTGTCACACTGCCTTTCATAGCATCAAGAAGCATTTTAACTATTGCGAGCCCCAGACCGGTTCCCTCTATGCCCTTGATCCTTCCTTCATCCACACGGGTAAACTCTGAAAAGAGTTTCTCCTGATCTTCAGGTTTTATACCTATGCCGCTGTCTTTTACGGAAATAACCAGAAAGAACACACCCGTCTCGTCCTTTTCGCCCTTAATATTTAGAACGACTTTCCCCTTCTCCGTATACTTAACAGCATTGGTCATAAAATTTACCATTATCTGCTTTATCCTTATATCGTCACCTTTAAGGACTGCAGGAAGACCGGGATCAGCATTGACAGTAAATGCCAAGCCCTTATCCTTTATCCTTGGCTGCATCATTTCGTCAAGACTGCGGATAATATCTTTTAAACGGTATTCTTCTTCCCTGATACTAAACATTCCGGATTTCATCTTTGAAAAATCCAATATGTCATTTATAAGCGAAAGGAGCAGCCTGCCGGCCGTATCTATGTTTCCTGCGTATTCCGCAATATTCGGTTCTGTGGTTTCACGCTTTATCATCTCATTAAGACCGATAACGGTATTTATGGGTGTCCGAAGCTCATGGGACATAGAGGACAGAAACCTGCTCCTGCTGTCTGCAAGTTCAAGTGCCGCCAGCCTCTCCCTGTTAAGGCGCTGCACATCCATAAAAGTCTTTATAACAGCCCCCACCGAAAGCATAAGCATTCCAAGCAGCATAAAGCTCTTATTATGCCTGTATGAGGTAAAGACAGAGGCAAAAACCTCCATTGCTCCTCCCAGGAAAAAGAAAACTAATCCTATAATGATCCAGCGGTAATTCTCTGCCCTTTTCTTTATAATATCTATTGCTACAGTTACCACAATATAGATGATCGTTACCAGAATAGAAATAAGCCGCAGGTAATAGGTATCCGAAAACGATGCGATCCTGGCAAAATGGAGAGCAGGACAGATAATGGCAACACCACAGACGAATAAATAGATGATATTTGTAGTCTTAAAATATCTTGTTTCCCTGGTGCCATCAACCTGCAGAGGGTTCTGGATTCCGTACATATACCAGATAAAAGGTATAGGGATAAGTCCCTCACATGTATAGGATACAAAGGCTGCCGTGTTTATGCTTGGCATGTAATACTGCCTTATCCTGCAGTCACATAAAGCCCAGAATGATACCAGAAATACACAGGTAGCAAGATACCTGAGCTCCAGGTCCTCCTTAAATCTGTATTTGATGATAAGACAAGCCAAAAGGGTAACAATAGAAAAAGCAAGCATTGCGAGGATCAGCATTATCGTATTCATGTTTTCCTTAAAAAGGAAACGCCAGATTCCCAGCTCCGTTCCGATATATACTGCATTCACCCTGCCGGAGTACGTGGAGTCACTTGATAACTCAAGCCTGAATGTTTTTCCGCTGTAGTCAGTCGATAAAGGAATAAAGAGATACGCTGATGCCAGTTCATCCCACGCAAAGCTTTCTTCATTTTTTAGATAAGATGCCACAAGTTCATCATCAACATAGGCCCTTACCTCCTGCTGTGAGCTCCTGATACAGATGCACTGATCACCCCGGTCTATTTTCGGGATAGTCCTTTCCACAATGACAGTACCATCTGTGGTAGCAAATTTTCCCGGTACGGTTATTGCCTCCCTGCTGCCAGCATTGCCTAAAAGATACCAGTCCTCTGACAAGAGTTTACAATCCTTATCCAGCCTGATCCCGGAAGTATCATCTATAAAATATTCGCCTCTGATAAACGCAATGATCGTTATGATAAAAACAATCTCAAAGAAAGCCCTGCCTGTGAGCCTGATCCTGCCCTTTTCTTTTTTATTCTCAGCCTTCTTATCAGTCAATAACAATTCCTCTGTTATTTATCTTTCATTCTAGGCACGGCATATTTTATAAGCTTTACAGATGCCCATACAGAATACAAAAGCAGCGGAAGCTGGACCGTCATAGCAATACAATACATTGGGATGTGTTCAGTCTTCCCCATTTTAAATTCTGCCACCAGCTCAATTATCATAAGGGTATATAAAACCAGCAGAATAACTGCCACCACCGCAAACACTATTCCCTGTTTCAGGCAATGTCCCGCTATAGCCCTTTTATCCGTAAAATCCTCTGGTCTTTCACTTCCCTCATAGACTTTGCGCCAAACATAACAATTAAGCGAGGTTCCCATGTATTCCCAGCCCTTATCCAATATGGTCTGCATATAAAGCGACTTTGAAAGTCCGGAACAGTCTACGGCATATTTAACCTTTTCAGGCTGTTCCTCCACAAATTTCATTGCAAACACTGAGCTCTGGCCCAGATCCAGCAGCTTAAGTCCCTCCGCAGAAGACTCTTCCAGAAAATATTCCATATCCGAAGGAATAATATATTTAAGTGCCGCAAAATACTTACTTACTTCAGCCATTTCCCCTCCCTGCAGGCTCTCTATGCCTTAAAGTGATCTATACGCTCTTCTTATGATAAATTATATAACAAATCCCCTGCCTGTTTATACATTTTCTTATAAATATTCAAAACGCAGCCCCCAAATATGTTAGAATTAATGCAGATGTTCATAATCACAAATAACATTGCAACAGTAATCACGCAGCATAGTCCGCACACACAGGAGTCATTTCTATGATAAACGCTCAAAATCTTTCTTTCGTATACGGCGGCAGTTTCAAAGCAGTTGATAATTTAAGTTTCCATATCAAAAAGGGAGAGATAGTAGGTTTTGCAGGGCCAAACGGTGCCGGCAAGACCACTGTTATAAAGATGCTGACAGGAGTTTTAAAGCCCGCTACAGGAAATGCAGTCATAAACGGTTTTGATATAGTTAAGAATCCGTTAGAGGCTAAGAATTCATTCGCCTATGTTGCCGATAATCCTGATGTCCTGCTCCAGCTTACAGGTCTGGAATACATTAACTTTATCGCTGATGTTTACAAAATAGACAGCAAAGAACGCGCTGACAGGGTTATCGATCTGGCAGACCGTTTTGGAATGACCGATTCTTTAAAATTACCCATGCGGGAGTATTCCCACGGCATGAGACAGAAACTTATGATAATTGCCGCTCTGACACACAATCCTCCTGCATGGATCCTTGATGAACCCATGACCGGTCTGGATCCTGCTGCCGCTTATGAACTTAAAAATCTTATGAAAGAACATGCCGCAAAGGGAAACTGCGTGCTTTTTTCCACCCATGTACTGGAGGTTGCAGAAAAGCTCTGCGACCACATCCTGATAATCAACCACGGACAAGAGCTGTATCAGGGGACAGTTGAGGAGCTCGAGACAGCCCATCCCGGTAAAGACCTGGAAAACATATTCCTGGATATGATCGATTATAGTAAGCGAGATTAAAATCAAATAAATATAACTTCCCACAAAATATATGTGGAAAATATAACAATAGGATAGTCACTAAAAGTTACAGGAGAAAAAGACTTGAAAAACTCAGCCGCCGGAATCCTATACAGTACCCTTATGAAAAACTCCGAAATGTCCCTCCCCTCAGAGGGGACTAAGGGAAAAATATATCTTTCTTTCGGACTTATAGCAGTAAGCTGCATAATGCTTCCCTGCTGCATAGCAATGGGAGCTATCAGCAATATGCTTACCCAGTCCATGATAAGCACTGAAGGATTAGTCGGTATAAACGGCGTAGTAAACCAGGGTGCCATGACCAACGGTCTCATTTCACTCCTGCATATACTGTCGGCTTTTTCCATGGTCTTTTCGCTGTTAGTGATTTTCAACGTTCTTTTTTTCTCTGCTGACCTTGAATACCTGGTAACACTTCCCTTCAAACCCATAGAAATACTCAAAGGTAAGTTTTTCCATACATATGTGGCAGAAAGCATAATGGAATTTCTGATACTTTTTTCGGTCTTTGTAGGATATTTTATTGCCGCCGGCAGCCGTTTCATTAAGCTCGGTCCCGGTATGGTAATTGCTGCTTTAGCTGCCTTATGCGGCACTGTACTTATGCCAATGCTCCCCCTTGTTTACTGTGCACTGGTAAGCTTTATCCTGATGGCATTACTAAAAAATGTCCACAACAAAAAGATCTTCCACAGATCAGCTTATATTTTCCTGCTTCTATTTATCTTTCTGTTCCTGGCATCTTTTAACGGACTGGGCGGAATCTCTGTAGAAAACTATATGGACTCACTGGCCGGAAACGCCAATCTCTTTATGACTGTATGCAATGGCATATTCTTTACTACCCCCATACTCTGCAAAGCGATAGGAACAGGAAACATTCTATACCTGCTGATTTACCTGATACTGAATCTGGCAGCGCTGTTCGTTATGCTTACAATAGGCTCGCTGCTTTACCCTTCGTGCCTGTACGCAGCAGCGGCACTTGGTGCAAAAAGAACTCATTCCGCTATCGACAGGAAACTTTTCAGGGTTCAGTCCCCTCTTGTGTCATACCTGCAAAAAGAGATAAAAACCCTGCTCCGAACAAGAGCCTATGCTTCAAACTGCATATGGATAAACCTGCTCTGGCCCATAGGCATATTCATCCTGCTTTTTACAAGCGGAAACAATGCCACACTAAGTTATTTCATAGATTTATACCGTGATGGCGGATACCCCAGGGCTGAACTAATACTGCTCATTGCAGTGATTGCGATTTCCTTTATAGCCACCGCAATGAACTCCCTTGCCTCCACAGCATTTACAAGAGAAGGACAGCATACAGACCTGATCAAATACCTGCCTATGGACCTGGGAAGCCAGCTTCTGGCAAAAGCACTTATAGCGCTGATCCCTACCGGTCTGTCACTTACAATGACCATACTGGTTATAGCCTTTTATATCGGTGTATCACCATTAACCACTGTTTATTACTGTGTGCTTTCTGTTTTCTCCGTTATACTCACCATCGTAATAGGCCTGTGCATGGACAGTTCAGCCCCCTACACTGACTGGTCTGATGAATACAGTGCCCTCAGAGGCAACCTCAACAACTTCTTCAATATGGCCATTGCAATGGTAATTGCAGCATTCATATGTGCATTCGCATTTCTTTTATTCGAATTTACCTCCATCAGTATAGAGGTTGAAAGCATTCTTGTTCTGGCTCTGCTGATCGCAATTGATATTCCTGCAGTGATATTCGGCAGGAAACTGATCCTTAGAAATATGCTGGAGATGTACTAAACTCCCTCCAGATCAAAGGGTGGTATGAAACTCTCGCTTGCAGTTCCCCCCTCCTGGACATACGCATTTGTGATTCCCAAATCAAGAGCGTAGTCAATGGTTTTCTCGTATTCCCTCCCGGTAAGCTTTCTGGTAAGTTCAGGGCAGTCTGCAGACAGCTTTGCAAGGATCGTTTCATCCGTTGGCGGTGTATACTGGTTCATTATACTGTAATACAGCATATTGTTATATCTTTCATATAACAGTCTCAGAGCCGCTTTTGAATTCCTGACATGCCCCGGAAGTACCAGATGTCTGATGATCACGCCATGCCGCATCATACCTCTGTCATCAAATGAGCATATACCTTCTGTGTGACTCCCACCCGACTTATAAATCTCCGTAACCTGCCTTACCATTTCGTCAATAGCCAAAACTGCACATTCCGGATAGTCCCCCGCCTTTGAAAGCTCTGCTGCCAGCCCCTTATCCGCATACTTAAAATCCGGAAGATATATGTCTATATAACCAGCTAAAAGCTTCAGGCTTTCCACACTTTCGTAACCGGAAGAGTTATAGACCACCGGCAGTTTAAGATCAGCTCTTACCATATCAAGAGCAGCCCGTATCTGCGGGATAAAATGTGTCGGCGTTACCAGATTGATATTCTCTGCCCCCTTTTCCTGAAGTTCCAGAAATATATCCGCAAGCCTTTCGATGCTTATTTCTTTACCAAATCCCCCGGCGGAAATATCACGGTTCTGACAGAAAACACACTTAAGTGAACAACCACTGAAAAAAACGGCTCCTGAGCCGTTTTTTCCTGATATGCAGGGCTCCTCCCAATAGTGGAGAGCAGCCCTTGCTATTTTTATTTTTTCTGTCTGACCACAGACACCGGTCTTTGATGAAGCACTATCAGACCTTCTGTCCACTGAGCATTTCCTCGGGCAGAGCATGCAGCATTCCATATCCGAAAGTCCGGTGTAAATCCTGTCCATTACTGAATCATCAATGATGGAACAGTCTCATGCCTGTAAACGCCATTACCATGCCCAGCTTGTCTGCGGCTTCGATAACCGCATCATCCCTCTTTGATCCGCCGGGCTCAGCCACATACTTTACGCCACTCTTGTAAGCACGTTCAATATTGTCTGAGAAGGGGAAGAAAGCATCAGATCCCAGTGCCACATCCGTAGCCTGTGACAGCCATACCTGCTTTTCTTCCTTAGTGTAGATCTCAGGCTTTTCGGCAAATACCTTCTGCCAAGCGCCATCAGCAAGAACATCCATATAATCATCACCGATATACAGGTCTATGGAATTATCCCTGTCTGCCCGGCTTATGCCATCTACGAACTTAAGGCCAAGCACCTTCGGAGACTGACGGAGAAGCCAGTTATCAGCTTTGGAGCCAGCCAGCCTTGTGCAGTGAATTCTGGACTGCTGTCCCGCACCTATGCCTATAGCCTGCCCGCCCTTTGTATAGCATACGGAATTTGACTGGGTATATTTAAGCGTAATAAGCGCTATGACAAGGTCGATCTTTGCGATTTCAGGCAGCTCCTTATTCTTTGTAACGATGTTCTCAAGAAGTGACTTGTCGATCTTATATTCGTTTCTTCCCTGCTCGAAGGTGATACCGAAAACATCCTTATGTTCAATAGGTTCGGGCTTGTAATCAGGATCGATCTTAACCACATTATACAGGCCCCTCTTTTTGGACTTAAGTATCTCAAGCGCCTCGGGCTCATATCCCGGTGCGATTATACCGTCTGATACTTCAGGCTTGATCAGCTTTGCCGTAGCTACATCGCAGACATCAGAAAGTGCTATATAATCACCAAAGGATGACATTCTGTCCGCACCTCTTGCCCTTGCATATGCACATGCCAAAGGTGACAGTTCAGCTTTTTCATCCACAAAGTATATCTGCTTTAAGGTATCATCAAGTTCAATGCCTACTGCCGCACCTGCAGGTGAAACATGCTTAAAGGATGTAGCTGCAGGAAGGTCTGTAGCCGCCTTAAGCTCCTTTACCAGCTGCCAGCCGTTAAGTGCATCCATAAAATTGATGTAACCGGGCTTTCCGTTCAGAACCTCTATGGGAAGGTCGCTTCCGTTATTTACAAAAATCTTTGAGGGCTTCTGATTAGGGTTACATCCATACTTAAGTTCCAGTTCTTTCATGAAAAGATCCTCCTATTGTCACTATTGTCACTGTTGTCAGTTTTCAGACGTTCTTATTTATTATCCTGGTTTCATATTCTCCGGTCTCGATATCTATAAACCTGACGAAAAGTGAAACCTTATTATCCTCATTAAGAGAGTTCCATACACTATCAGTAAATGTATCAATATCTCCTTCTATACTTACCAATTCGGGCTCGCCCTCAAATGACGGCAGGGGATTTCCGTCTCCCATATAGGTATGGATAAACCTTCCGGCACCACTCCTTGGATTGCTGTATGCAAATGTAAAACGCTCGCAGGAATCAGCATCCCCGTCATCTGACTTGAGGATTGACATTGCGAAATTATATTCGCCATTTTCGATATGCATGATTCCGGATATCCTGGGTGTGTAGTTGGGTGCATCATCCTCAAATTCCCTTGTACGAAGTGCCTGTTCGAAGGTCTGCTGGTTGTCCATAAGCTCATATATGGTATCTGTCTGGTCACCATTTGTAACAATGGTCTTGTTTCCCAGTACCCTTACCGGAGAATAGATTATGAGATGGGGATCTTCCATTTTGGAAGGATCAAATGCCTGGGTGCGTATTCCCTCACCATCTTCAACAAATACCCTGTTACGGCTGTTAACGCTTCTGCCCATGATAAAATATGCCGTTACCGCATATTTTCCGTCAGTGCTTCTTCCTATCACTATACCCCGTCCGGGATATGCGTTCTCGGAAAGCAGTTTTGAAAGATCGTTCTTTTTCATTCAGGCCTCCTTTTTGATACATTAAATATGTTTAATTATACTGTAGCTATCTTGATCAGATTTGTATTACCGGATGTACCGTTTATCATACCACCGGTTATTACCACATTGTCTCCCGGATTAAGTCCCATGACATCCACAGCGGTCTTCTGTGCGAAGTAGAAAAGTACATCCGTCGAATCAAACTCCTCACAAAGCACCGGAGTAACTCCCCATGAAAGAGCAAGCCTTCTGTAACTCCTCTCATTGGTGGTTATACCGACTATATCCACCGGACATCTGAAACGTGAAACCATCATTACTGTAATACCGGAAATGGAACATACCGCTATGGCTTTAGCGTCAACATCTATGGCCATACCGCATACCGCATGTGAAATACAGTCAACATTATTCTTCATCTCAAATGAATAATTATGGAATCTCTTTCCGTAATGAATCTCATTCTCGGTAGCTTCTGCGATTGATGCCATCATCCTGACAGCCTGCTCCGGATATTTACCTGCAGCAGTCTCGCCTGAAAGCATTACGGCAGAAGTACCGTCATATACGGCATTCGCCACATCAGACACCTCTGCCCTGGTAGGCCTGGGAGAAGATATCATTGACTCAAGCATCTCAGTTGCAGTTATAACACGCTTGCCTAAAAGTCTGCACTTTGTAATGAGGCTCTTCTGTACAGCCGGAAGCCTTTCCGGTGCAATCTCCACACCCATATCACCACGTCCGATCATTATACCGGAGCACTGCTCACAGATTTCTTCTATATTATCTATTCCGGGCTGGTTTTCTATCTTTGCAATAAGCTCTATGTCAGGTGAACCATGCTCATCAAGGAATGCATGAACATCCCTAAGGTCCTGTGCCCTGGATACAAATGAGCAGGCTATGAAATCCACTTCCTGTTCTATGCCAAATAAGATATCAGCCTTATCCTGCTCGCTTAAGAATTCCGTACTCATTATCTTTCCCGGGAAATTCATACTCTTCCTGTCTGAAAGATTTCCGTCATTCTGAGCAGTACATACCACATCGTCCCCGACTATCTCATCTACAACAAAGTCCATCAGGCCATTGGCAACCAGTATGTGGTCACCGGGAGTCACATCATGTGCTAATCCTTCAAAACTTACTGACACACCTGTCTGATCGCCTATGGTGTCACTTCCCCTGAAAGTGAACTTATCCCCGGCTTTCAGAGTCACCTTGCCATCAGCAAATGTCTTTATCCTGAACTCTGGCCCCTTGGTATCCAAAAGTATAGCAATAGGGAGTTTTAATCTCCTGCTTACTTCTCTTATATTCTTAATACGCTCCTTATGCTCTTCATGTGAGCCGTGTGAAAAATTAAGTCTTGCCACATTCATGCCTGCAAGGCAGAGCTTTTCCAGCATCTCCGGGCTCTCGCTTGCCGGTCCTATGGTACATACGATCTTTGTCTTTCTCATTCCTCCTCCTTCTGCAGCGTTCCATACTGCTCTGAAAAGGGAAACACATTCCCTTCACTGATTCTCCTCATCTTTCATTATTTACAGCTTGTAATGATACCATAGGGAATCTAAATTCACAAGATTCCCCCATTCCGCTTCCTGATCAGTCCCCTATCGGCGGCAGGTCATTTATGCCATAACCGCTATAGTAGATGGCATAGGCTGTCTCACTGTCCCCGGATATCTCCACTAAAGATCCGGCCTTAAACCAGTCTGCAAGATATCCGCCCGGGGCACGCCAGGCGGCATTTGATACAACCTCAATCTTCTCCCTTCCGTCATCTCCGGCACCAAGAATGGTTTCCGCACCGAATAAAAGCACTCCCGTAGCTATATGGTAGTCACTGGAAATTATGGCTATCTGATTCACCTGCGGATAATCCCTTCGAAGTATCTCATAAGAGAATATGGCATTCTCCGGAGTAGTACGGGATCTGTTTTCCACGATGACGCGGTCACTGCTAATACCGTTTTCCGTGAGCCACTTGGCCATCTGTCCGGCCTCTGTTGCAGATGCATTACCGGCCGCCGTACCACCACCTGTACAGAGTATATATGCATTCGGATATTTTTCTGCACTTGCAAGAGCCACTTTCAGCCGCTGGACCAGCTCGTCCTTCATTGTGCCGTCCACATTCAGCTGAAATCCCAGTACTACAAGACAGAGTTCATCAGTACTTTTAAGTCCGTCTGGAAGCACATCATAGTTCAGTTCCAGGTCGTTATCGGTAGCTTTCCACAGTGCCATGATGCGACCCCATCTGTCAGCAGCTACCGGATCTTTCTGCTCAATCTTATCAAGCAGTTCATTTACGGTGTCGTCCGCGCCTGCACCGTATGTACCATAATTCATGACCATATGATTGATCATATTCTGAACATTTTTATCTGTTGCCACATAAGTCCGTCCGTCATCCGGTGCAAATGATGATTCTCCGGAATCCGTATCCTTATCAGCTTCCGCATCTGCCTCGTTTCCTGAGGGACCGGTATCCGCTCCCCCATCATCAGGCAGACTGTCATCATCAGCAGTTCCATTCAGATTCAGTTCCACAACCTCTGCCGGCTCTTCCGGTGTCGGATTGCCCGCGCCTTCCGAACACGCTGACAGCATTGCCATAACGCCCAGAGTCGAAACCGTCAATATAAATTTATATCGAAAATAATCCTTTTTCATTGTCTGAATCCGCATACCATAGGGATGTGATTTCATAAGTAAAACTCTTGTATCCGGAGAGTCCGGCTTTACATATCTTCCAGTTCCGACATAGTCATAATGCCATATTTCATCTTCATTTCATCCGCCGGCTCGTATCCGTCAAGCATCTCATCGGCAGCACTGATGATTTCATCATAGGAAACATACGGCAAACAGTAATACTGTACAATAAATCCACCATCATTTTCACCCGCTATATGTGGTAATGTTGCATATATCTGCATATCATCATTAAGCAGATACGAATTCAGATAAGAATCGATATAATAACCGCCCGATATCTCACTGTAATATAAGCCGGAATAATACTGTGCACTGGACTGCAATGTCGAGACTACACTCATGCTTTCCACATCTATGATCTGAACCGTCCGGTTTGAATTACATAACATGATATACTTTCCGTCATCTGAATAAAATGAATCATATACCAATTCTTTTTTTATTCCCTCCACATCCAGTTCATCAACGGAAGCATGCATACACATCTTTTGATTTTCGTAAAAATCCGGCATCACAACAGCATTAGCATTATCAACAGCTTCATACATCACTACATAATTAGCAATGTTCGGATGACAGAACAGCCTGCCATTACACCAGACCACATCGCTGCTTAAATCTGTACTGTCATACATCGCATAGTAATATGATGAAATATCATAACAGTCATTATCAGAAATATATGCATAAACCGAGCTATCAACAGTAATAAAATAAAAGATGTCACTATCATACCAGCCCTGTACGATATAATTGTTTGCAGAGCAGTGGCCAAGTGGTTCGCCGGTACTTTTCTCAATCTTGTATACCGTATTATACTCAGTAAGGTACATAACTCCATCGCATGATAGATATTCCCCCGCATAAAAATCCATCATTTCCTTTGTCCACAATTCTGTACCGCTTTCAATATCCATTGCCCGGACAACAGTCTTTTCATTATAATAGTCGTCATAATATTCCGAAGCAGAAATAAACAGTGTGCCTCCGTCCGTGAAAGCACATACACTTTTCTCTCCTTTCTCTTCGAATGTCCTGCAGATTTTCCCTGTATATTCATCAGCCACAAGAATGAAACAAGACTTCCCATCAGTAAAAGACAGACACATCTTGCCATCTGCAAAAGACATATCGCTGCTGGCAAAATATACGTAATCGAAAATATCTTCCAGGACAATCCTGTATGATATATTCCCTGCTCCATCAATTCCTATCAGTTCCTTATCGCATAGTATAAAGGCCAAGTCTGCATCTGTTGAAGGAAAACAGCTGTCAAGCCTGTGGACATCTTCCAGGAGCTTACCATTTTCTTCATGAATTTTATAATAATAAGCATCTGTTCCATCAAGGACAACAATCCCATCTTCCCCGCAAAAGGCAGCCGAGAAGAGTCCTCCGCTGATTCTGCCGATCTCCATTATTTTCTCTCCGCTCTGAACATCAAATACATACAGCGCAAGCATGTCACTGATCCATAGATAATTCCCGTCATTTGAAACATCATAATCCAAAACCATCGATTTTATATCATATGTCTTAACAGGAAAGTGCTGTTCACCGGTTCCGTAAACTCCAAGTATCGTTGTAAGGCAGTCTAATGCATCCGCATTGTATCCTTCTCCGGCATCATCGGGAAGCACGCTTCTTAATGCATATATTGCATCCATCCGCCTTCCATCCCCCATAAGATCCTTTGCTACAGATACCATGCTTCCTGCATAAAGCTTTTCGAGCTTATCGTACTGTGCTTCAATAAGAACATTTTTCCGGCCTATCATTACCAGCGTAACAGTTGCAAATATAGCAAAAATCAAAATAGCAAGACTTATCCCGCCGACCGTGAAAGTCATTTTTCTAACCTGAGCTTCATGATGACGCTGTTTTAGGTCATCATAACTAAGCCCCATAATTGCGGCACAGAGTTTTATTACCGCAGTATCAATAGCCTTTGATATTTCCCTCCTGTCTGCCCCCCGGGTATCAGCCGCTAAAGGTTCTTTCTCCCTGCGTTCCGTAACGATACTGCCGGCTTCACCTGTCAGTTTAATATCTTCAAATTTAAGTATTTCGGGAAAAGATTCGTCAGGTTCGCCTTCTGCCAGAACAAGCAGGACATGATCCCTATCGTGATTCTGAAGAAACACTTCCAGCTCTTTCATGCACCACTTTGATTCAATATATCTGGGTGTGCATACGGCAATAAAAAAATCAGAGTTGTTCAGTGCCGTCGTAATGGATTCGGAAAGATCATCCGACAGGGGAAGTTCCTCCACATCACGGAAAACTCTTTCGATCCCTTTTTTTCCATTTTTTATTTTATTCTTTATTACCTTTGGGATTTTGAAACTTTCAAGCTTTTTATGCAGCTTTCCCGCAACGAAATCATCCAGCTCCGAATGCCTGTAGCTTATAAATGCATCATAATGCACGTTTTTTAGTGTTTCCATAGAATTATTCACTCCAAGACAGTTATGACATCCGAAAGGATATAATCAAACATAGGATAAGAGGAGTTTTCGTTCTCCACATAACCATTCCGCAGATCTATAGTCCTGGAAGGATCAGTCTGAGATACACCGGTATACTCTCCCTTGAAAACAAAATCATCGTTCCCCCGCTTAAACTGCTCTATTGCCACATCCATAGCTTCCTGTGTACCCGGAGCTACAACAGGCAGATTAAGGTCGATCATCTCCACCCAGCCCTTGTCAAATCCTGCTGACACATCGTGCCCATGAATCTTACCGGAAACACCCGACTCGATAGTCTTATTCGCCATAAGCGAATCCACAGCTGAAAGTACATAAGGCTCCCAGCATATCCTTGCGGTTACAAGTGATGAGCTCGGTGCGACTTCAGACATACTCTGCCCCCACCCAACAAAATATACATGCGTATTTTGGCCAGATGCCTCCTCGCAGGCAATGGCCGGTCCTATCGTATCGGTATGCTGTGAAACAACCACGCAGCCGGCCTCTATCAGACTTTCAGCTGCGTCCTTTTCCAGCGCATAGCTGCTCCAGGTATGTGTATAGCACACGCGCATGACCGCCTGGGGCACAACAGACCGAACCCCCAAAAGAAATGCAGTGTATCCTGAAATCACTTCCGAATTGGGAAATGCGGCAACAAATCCCACTATAGCCTGATCTCCGGTAATAACTCCCTCAGTGATCATCTGCTTTATCTTCATACCTGCAGCTATACCACTCACATACCTTCCCTGATAGGCTTCCCCCTTAAAAGTATGATAGTTTTCCGGCACATCCATGCTGCTCATATCCATATAGGACGCCTGACAGAACTCGACCCCCGGATATTCCGGTGCAAGCTCAATAACCTTTTCACTGTATCCATTGAAAAAGATGATATCACACCCTTCGTCAGCCAGTTCCCTTAAAGGCTCTTCCATCTCATCATCCAGAACATTGCTGCATGAAAGGATTTCCACTTTTTCACCATACTTTTTCTCTACGGCATCCTTTGCCAGGGAAAAATTATAGGTATATGGCGTACTCTCGTCATTGTCATAGATAAAACCTATCTTAAGATGGTCTTTTCCTCCTGACAGATTCAGGATCTTAAAGCAGCCTATAAAAACTGCCATTATTACCAGGCACGTCAGTGCCGTCACTATATATGCTCGTTTCATACGCTTCCTTTCTGCTGCTTTTTGTCTTCCCCGTCTTTAGAAGCAGTCTTTGCTTCATCTTTCATTTCTGATTCCTGTATCTTCCGGTCTTCTTCCACACGACGTGCAAGTTCTTCCTGCGCCTTAGGATCTGCCTGCTGTATTTCCGCACGCTTCTGTGCATAGAGTTCATCAAGATTTATTACGCCCCTGTCAACCAAACGTAAGAAAGCATCCAGTGCCTCAGGATCAAACTGTGTTCCGCGCCCGCGTTTCATTTCGTTCATTACGTAATCTGTATCCATATGATTACGGTATACACGGTTTGATGTCATAGCATCAAAAGTATCTGCCACACTGATTATGCGTCCGAAAAGAGGGATTTCTCTACCTTGTAGTCCATCCGGATATCCCTTACCGTCATACCTTTCATGATGGAAGCGGGTTCCGTCCTGAACATGTTCCACCAGGGTGAAATCCTTCAGGATCTCCGCACCTCTGATAACATGCGATTTCATCTGTGCATATTCTTCATCCGTAAGTCTCCCCACTTTGTTAAGCACACTGTCCGGAACGGCTATCTTGCCTATATCATGCATCTGTGCCGCTTTCTGCAGATTGGAAAGATCTTTTTTTCTGCGCCACCATTTAAAACAATGCATCTCTTCAGCTATAAGCACAGAATACTGGGCCACACGTACGGAATGCTGATGCGTACGCACATCCTTGGCATCGACGGCTCTCGCAATAGCCATAACGGTCTCATTCGCCATATTGATCTTGATCTGCTGTGCGTTGATCTGTCTCTGCACCATAAGCCAGGTAAACCAGATGATCATCAGTGAAAGAAGCATGAGCATATAGATTATGAATCCCGGCTGCTCATAAATCTCACCTTCCTTTACCAGCTCAAATTTACATTCCTCAAGTATATGGTCGCCGGAACTGTCAAAAATTGCCAGGTGGAATGTATAATCACCTGCAGGAAGATTGACATATATTATGTTACTGAGGCTGTTCTGCGGCTCTATTGTCCACTGTGAGTCATAGCCTTCAAGATAATATCCCACATTGGGTTCCTGTACCGTATAATTCAGTATCTCCGGAGACAGCTCCACACGACTGACGCCCCTTCCCACCGTAATGGCTCCCATGCGGGCCGGCGGCTGAACCACACCGTCAAGCCTTACAGAAGCCAACTGCATCCTGTAGGATCTGACATCACTGTTATATTTTTCAACCTCGATGCTGTAAACGCCTGTATCGCAGGGAAGAAGCAGTTCTCCTTTTTCATTATAATAGTTCCAGGAATTGGCTGTCAGTGAAGTCCCCAGCCCCCTTCTTGCATCAAGAAGCTCCCAGGCTATATCACCGCCTTCTACCAGTTCATCCCTTTCCACAACATAGATTCCCGCACTGGACATTACAAAAAGGGTATCTTCATCTTTTACCCATATGTCATAATTATTGAAATAAGGGAACTTATCAAGTATGCGGATCGTTCCGTCCGGTTCAAGGTAACACAGGCTGTTACTGGTAACTATGAATACGCCTTCGGACTTAGGATCCTTGATAGTACGCAGTATGACATCACTGCTTAAACCATCCTCACCGGTAATCATCCTGACTACTTCACCATCTTTGAGCACAGCTATTCCGTCACCGTCAGTACCTGCCAGAATAGTACCGTCACTCTTCTCCGTAAGGGTAAGTATCATTGAATTTATCACATCGTCTTCATTCCTGATAGTCTGAACTATCTTGTGATCCCTGATATAGCTTATGCCGGAATCCCCCGCTGCTATGACAGTTCCGTCTGACAGTCCTGTCACGATCCTGGCGCGGTTGCCAAAGCTCCCATTGTCTGAATTATATTCCCATTCCGTTCCGTCCGGAGCTATCTCCAGCAGACCGCTGCCATAGGTACATACCCACAGGTGGTCCTTTCCATCCACATACATACAGCGGATACGCTTGCCGTCAAGCTCTGCCGTCAGCGCATTATTTATTTCTTTCTGACAGGCTCCATCAACTATATCCAGCCCCTCATCAGTACCTATATAATAGCATCCGCCCCATGAAACTATGGCGTTCACCACATGACGTTCCATACCGATAGAACCGTAAATATCCTTAAATGGGGATTTGGCCATTCTTAACAGACCAAGCCTTGAAGATGTAAACCAGAGATTCCCCTGATAATCGTATAGCATATTATCTATCGAATTGTTGAAATCATTTGTATTAATATGATGGTATCCAGAATCATCAATATATGATACACCACTGTCCGTGGATATAAACAATGTCCCATCGTATATAAAATTCAGATTGTTTATACTGTTGACATCCTCACACTTTACGGAATCCGTACGATTGAATTCATCCCTGGAAATGTTATAGCTGTAGATATGGTTCGTGGTTGTCCCCACCATAAGGGTTCCATCCGGTGCAAAAGTACAGCATTTAAACATCTCTTCACCGTCGGACAAACGGATCGAATTCACTATCTTACCACCCTTTAACAAAAACAGGCAGCCGTCTGAGCCGATAGCCGCAACATGGCCATACACGTCGGCAGTAATACTGTCAGCATAGCTTATCTCATCCAGTGTATTTACCACCTTCATGCCGTTATTCATCACAACCACCTGCATGCTCCCGGTAGTCCCTACATAGTAATAGCCATCCGATGAACATATAATGCTCTTCACGGAATTTGAAGGCAGACCGCTTGACTGGTCCAGAACATTTACCACCTTTTCATGTATGACTATCGACAGTCCGCTGTCATTAGTGCCAATCCACAAGCGGCCCTCTTCATCCACATAAAGACAGTTTACATTCTTAACGGATTCATACTCATCCACCCAGCGGAATTCACGCCCGTTATAACGGTACAGTCCGGCATAAGTACCTATCCACAGGACACCGTCATTGGTCTGTGCGATATCATTGGCCTCACCGCAGGGCAGGCCATTGTTGCTGCTATACACAGTCTGGACATAGTCATTGTAATCACTTGTTTCGGAGGACGTATCCGACTGCGAAGCCGCCTCCGCCCTGGATGCCATTCCAAAAGCCAGCCCTATGGACGCAAGAAAGATCACAGCCCTGCCGGCCGCATTTCCCTGCATCTTCTTTTCATCCTCGATCCGGTCTGCATTCATGCGCCGGATAATGATCAGGATATAGACCAGTGCGATTGTGAGTACCTTATCCGCAAATTCTATGGCTAACTGTCCCAGGATACAGCATAAAACAGGAGACCATCCCCGGTCTAAAAAATAATCAATAACGCCATCGCCCCATTTATTGCCTGTATAGCCTCCGCCTAACAGCAGATTAACCGGTACCGAAACAACAAGAGCTGTAAACATCGCCAGTGTAGCCGCTTTCATGAAACCGTAAAAGCGGTCAAACCAGTGATGTCCGGCTGCCAGCCCGACAATGATCCCCAATGCAACGCTTGTTAAGGAATACGCTATCGAAAGATGATCGACAACACCATATGCAATATTACCCGCAAAGCCTACCATTGCGCCGCATATTGGACCTGCCACATATGCACACAAAGCGGTACCAAAAGAGTCTGCCCACAAGGGCAGTTCGAAATACACAGATAAAAGCTTTCCGCCCACATTCAGGCCGATACACAGTGCCACAAACAGGGACATCTGCCATGTTTTCCAGTTTTTCATAATTTCTCGCCCCCTAAACGATTATTATATTTCGATTGTATATTTATGCATATCAAGCCTTTTTTCAAACTCTTCCACCGGCAGCGGTCTATCGAAAAGGAAGCCCTGGGCAAGATCACATTTATTATCCCTTAACAGCTGAAGCTGTTCCCTTGTCTCAACGCCCTCTACAATGGTTTCCAGCCCCATTTCCTTCGCCATTTTTATAACATTTCTAAACATTATGTGATTAACACTGCTATTTTCCTCTTCTCCAAGTGGCAGAAAACAGCGATCAACCTTAAGGACATTCCACGGAATGACACGGATCAGATTCAGTGATGAATATCCCATTCCGAAATCATCCACTGAAGTGCAGATTCCTTCTTTCTGCAGTCCGCCGACTATACGCTGCAACGCACGGAACTCGACGTCTGTCGTAGTCTCGGTAAGCTCTATTTCTATAAACCTATGAGGAATCCTGTGTCTGTCAACTATTCCGAGTATATCCTCATGCAGATGTTCGTTTACTATATGCTTCCTTGAAAAATTAACGGAAATACGCACAACCTGCCGTCCTTCATCAAGCCACTTCCGAATATAGCCGCATACCCTATCCAGCACATAAAAATCAAGCATACAGATATCGCTGCTTCTCTCCAGTACAGGAATGAATTCCATCGGCGGTACTATATTTCCATCCCTGAACCAGCGGCATAATGCTTCTGCGCCACGGATTTCCCCAGTCACAGCATTCACCTTTGGCTGGAAAAACACCACAAATTCCTTTTTCTCAAGCGAGCCCGGGAACTGCTGCTGTATACTCATAGCCTGCTCCCTGCCCTCCATCAGCTCATCGTCATAAAAAACTATATGATCATTGACCCCTGCCTGTGCCACACGGTATGCAAGCATGACCTTGCCCATTATCGAATTCGGATCAGTAACCGTATAGCCATCCGGAATTACGAATACTCCCACATATGCCGATACCCGTATGGTGTGACCTTCACTATCATAAGGCACATCAGCATGCCTGAAATATTCCATAAGGATTTCAAGTTTCTCTCTTGGGAAAATACATACAAAATTGTCACCGCCAAGTCTGCAGAGAATACCGTTTTTACCTATCAGCTTTTGAGTACAATCGTAATGGTTCCTGAGTACCCGGTCTCCGGCCTCACGTCCGTATTTATCATTAACAAGAGAAAAATGCCTGAAATTATAATTGGCAGCCACCATGCCGTCAAACGCCCCGGGCTTCCCGTTCCATGCCAGATATTTAAAAAAGCTCCGGATGCTCCTGTACCCCTGGTCATCGTAAAATGCGAACTGGTACGCAATGTCCTGAAGCCTGTTTCGGCTGATAAAAACAAGTGCCGTACGCATTACAAGATCGATCCTTGCAAGCTCCTCATCCGTAAGGTCGGGCTCGTCATCAGCCATATACACCGTCATTGTAGTGATAGACATAAGACTTGTCTCAATACGCACCGTATGGACAGGTCTTCCGCTCTTGCCATTATCATAGCTTATAATAGTTTCTCCCCTGCCCGATTTCTCATCAGCAGGGCTGGAATATGTATGGGTAACACCTTTTGAAAGTCTCAGCAGTGCAGCCAGCCGGTTCAGCTTATCCTGCACCTCCCCGACATCTATCTGGTCACTGTTGACTACAGCCATTGCAGAGACCAATTCCTCAAACAATCCGGAAAACTGTTCAGATCCTGAGCCATTATCAGCCATACCGCTACCCCTTTCCGAGTCAAATGCCTCTTTCCTGCCGTCCATATTACTGTCCTTAAGTAAGCTCACCGGCTTATGCGGCTAATCGCATTTGCCTATATTATATAATAAGAAGAAAGATTAGTGGAAAAAATATCCTGTATATTATCATTACGGTCATTACGGCATTACGGCATTCAGATTTTTTATCTCGTTTTTCCACCGTTTTATGGTAAAGTTATTGCAATTTTTTTAATTTGGAGCTGAGTATGAACACTATCAAAGAAAAGGGAATATCGCATAGAAGGCTTCATCTGTGGCTTACTCTGGTAGTCATTATTTTTTTCTAATTTCATATGACCTCCAACACCCTCCTGATATTTTCTTCATTCGGAATGATGATATTTATATCCACCTGTGGGTGTTCTCTAACATATGCAACAAGGAAGTCCATCAAATTTTCTTTTGTTTCCATATAGTCATCTATGATCACCCGGTCACTGTATCCCAGTTTTTTTAAAACGATTGCTGAAACCACACCTGTCCGATCTTTTCCGGCACCGCAAAAATACATGACATTACTCTCTGCATTCATTATGGTGCTGATGATCTTATCCATCTGCTCGTCTATCATTCCAAGATAAGTTTCAGCCACCGCTTCAGGTGACTTCGGAGTATCCCCGCCGCCGGTTACAGGCAAATGATGGTAGATAAATCCTTTTTCATTTTCAAGTCTGCATGGCCGGGCTATGTACTCTTTTTCTTCCCGTAGATCAACAATAGTCGTAATATCGTTTTGATAAAGCCATCTCACTTCATCATCCGTAAGCTTACCCGGATAATCACTGCGAACATATCTGAAATTCCCGGTGGGAAGCGCTCTTGTATTTAATGTCGTCTGTAGTATCGATCCCATAAATTACTTATCTATCCCTATCCATTGTATGAAAGCCGTTTTGTCGCTGCTGTTATACCCTGCCTGTTCATAAAAATGAAGCGTCTCCGGTTTCTTTGATCCCGTAAGCAGCATCATTTTATAGCAATTCTCCTGTTCCGCGATCTTCTTTGCGTAAGTCAGGCACTCTCCTGCATAACCTTTTCTTCTGTGTTCGGCATGCGTTACTACATTTTCAACAAAAGCATATGGCCTTACACTCCTTGTAAGATTCGGTATAATCACGCATACACAGGAGGATACAATCTGACCATCAATTTCATTCACACTCAGATGATGATTGGGATCTTCAAGAATCTGTTCCCATGTTTCCTCTAAGTGCTTACCATGCTCCGGAATACTGTCTTCATGTAAAAACAGATACAGATCAAGCAATGCATCCAAATCTTCTTTTATGACTTCTCGTACCATACAAAAACCTCACATTAAAGTTGCTTTCTGATTCATTCGGCTTTCTGTCATACAGCTAAAACCCGACCGACTCATAATTCTTAGGAGCGACCAGATTACTGTTTGTGCCCGTATCCCTCCAATTAACATCCCATACTTCTCTATTTCTCGGATCAAACGAATATGCATCCACAGAGTAAAAGTTTTCTCGGATAAATGAAAAATAAAAAAGAACATCACCCGAAACTTGTGATAAGGTATTTACGACCAAATAAAGACC